>Ga0123352_10006740_pt1 | contig 17653 bp, 13 predicted proteins | sample TergutLab28metaG_FD_89700 | JGI IMG/M metagenome (GOLD analysis project Ga0123352, IMG submission 89700) | Labiotermes labralis P1 segment gut microbial communities from Petit-Saut dam, French Guiana - Lab288 P1 | ecosystem: Host-associated > Arthropoda: Insects > Digestive system > Gut ... | reverse complement strand
GTGTGTAAGTTGCGTTGAGTGGTTTATTGTTTTTTTTTATTGTGTTTTTTTAGTGGCCGGGTGTCTGTTCCCCCCCCCCCCCCCATGGAGCAGAGTTTTATGTACATAAAGAAATTGGTGAGTATATATTGATGGTTGTCAACTGTGACGTAAAAATTCATTTGTCAAATTTGTATTGTGCATTACATCATAAATTGTGTGTAGGATTAAGCTAACCAGAGTGCACCAGATCCATTAAATAAGAGTCATGAGATCTCTCAACCATATTCACAGGCATATTCTTCTACTGAGTAAAAAGTATAATTTACTTGAATAAAGGTAGACCAACTAGATGACACTTGCTTTATTATGTCAATTTACTGCTCAACATGTTTCAGATGTTAATACATCCATCTTCAGGAGCTTGCGACTATTTGTTGCGTTGTTGTGTAGGCTGTAATGATAAGAGGTTTTTGTGTTAATTAAGTGGTAAGTGTTATACCTATATTATGTGTCGTGTGTGGCTCTGAGTGAGTGTGTTTCTGCAAGCTTGTGGTGTTCTGTAGTTCTTGAACATTTTGTGTGTGGTATGTTTTGGTGTTTTATGCATCTGTATTGATGACTGTATGCATGAGCTGTACATACCTGAGTTGAGGCGTGCTGGTGTTATGTAGTGGGATTGTCTGTATTGTCAGGTATGTACAGCTCATGCATATAGTCATCAATACAGATGCATAAAACACCAAAACATACCACACACAAAATATTCAAGAACTACAGGACACCACACTCTTGCAGAAACACACTCACTCAGAGCCACACACGACACATAATATAGGTATAACACTTACCACTAAATTAACACAAAAACCTATCATTACAGCCTACACAACAACGCAACAAATAGTCGCAAGCTCCTGAAGATGGATGTATTAACGTCTGAAACATGTTGAGCAGTAAATTGACATAATAAAGCAAGTGTCATATAGTTGGTCTACCTTTATTCAAATATCAAGATGATGCACGGTCCAATACGCATAAGTATAATTTATGTTTGCCATGGAATGGTATGTCAATAGGCTGTTAACCACTATGGCAGCATGTAGCATGAAGCAAAAGACCAAACACAAGTAGTTGCAGGAACTACCACAACTGAACAGGTTACTCAGAGAACTCTGGTCACTGTAATGCTGTAACTGCTGGTACTATTACTGCTACAAATCTACTATGACAACTAGTAAAAGGTAAAGTAATCCCATTAAGGGCCTGGACAGGCCCTGAGGGTTTCAGGAGGTTGAGGCTCCAAGAATTCAAGACAATCAGCACAAGAAGGTGGTACGCATCAGCCACATTTAACCCCTAGGAAATATACCTGGTACTTATTTCTGTTACAAGCTGAGACCTGAGGGTTATGTCAAAAATTACAATGACACCATCGGGAATCGAACCTGCAACCTTTCAGCTTGTAACAGTGCCTCAACCAACTGCACCACCGCATACCCCATGACAGCTAGTACTACCAAATAATAATCTGAACTAGTGCAGAAGAGCAAACTCACGATGTTCGGCAATGTTGATGACAGTAGCTCAGACAATCGTCACCAACTCCTCCCTTCATGCTGTGTTGGGATTGGTGGGATTGATCCAAGGCCACTAAGCACAATGAGCTGCTAAGATGCCTTAATAATCACTTGGTATCCACCATGATGAATTTGTCTCTTTGTGCTGTGGTTCAGAATTTCAGTGTTCCTGAGTTCAATGATGTCATCACATTTAGTTAATCTATTTCCCACATATAACATGAGATGAAACCTTTTTAAGTGACACAGCTCAATGGTGTTATAACCTGACAGTCATACAGAAAATCAAAGATGTATATTTGTCCATAATTCCCGCAAAGCAGAGCTGCAGATAACCATGAAACTCAATGGCTTACAGCATTGTATGTCACCGTTCATGATAACTTTAATGAAAATTGCTTTTCCCACCTGTATTGTGGAAAATGTGTACCAGTTACGTATGCTGGATATGTAGATGTCTCCAGCAAATTGCACCCATGCTACCATTGAATTTGTTGTGGTGTGTTGTAGGGCCTTTATCCAGGGATGTACCCCATGTATCTAATGAGAAGTATTCTCTTTATACCAGGACATTGTAAGATATTCACTATGTAGTAAAACCTCTCTGTGACAAGTGGGTCTCTGTCACCACAGCATGGCGAGTCCTCAGGTTGCTGATGGAGGAGCGGCCTCCAATTCGGAGGGTAGCTGCAAATATATCGAATAAGCAGTTGCGAACAACCGACAAGGGGTGGTCTTCCAGCATGGGGATCGGGCGAGGTGCTAACAGTTCCTCACCGTACAAACGTATCATGTTATGAACCCTTTACAAGGAAAGCCCTGGACCTGGACTGTTACTTTGATACGACCAAAGCAAAGGAGGAACGTAGGCTGAGAGTGTTTGAGAATAAGGTGTTGAGAATATTTGGGCCTAATAGGGATGAGGTAACAGAGGAGTTGAGAAAATTACATAAAAATAAGCTTTATGGTCCGTACTCCTCACCCAGTATTGTTCGGGTGATTAAATGGAGAAGAATGAGATGGACAGGGCATGTAGCGCGTATTGGAGAGATGCGTGTACAGGTTTTTGGTGGAGAAACCTGAGGGAAAGAGACCACTTGGAAGACCAAGGTTTAGATGGGAGGATATTAAGCTGGATCTTACAGAAGTGGAATGTCGGGGCATGGACTGGATAGAGCTGACTCAGGATAGTGACTGACTTTGCGTTCCGCGTTTATTACGTGCAGCTGTACTTGCGTCACTTCCACCTTTGACTTTCGGTATTATTGTTCACTTATTGCTCCTATTTGTATATACTGCAAAATATAAAACGATGAGGGTCCTGAACGCGAATATTCAGTTTTTTACAAAGTATTGATCAGTGTAACCACAGAGTACTGACCACGGATGAGAGCTATGTAATGTGATGTAAATTATGACGCAATGGAAAGCGTCGAACGCCTAAGAATGGCGGTAGTGGGAAAAATGTTTAGGGTGCCTAACATTGTTGGCCAGTATCGTAGCATTCTGTTGAACAGGTAAAGTGTAAAGTTAGGGTGTGTGTTAATACGGTCTTAGAGAAATATTTGTGTATCGTGGCAGTGTAGTGTTCTGTTTCTGGTGATTTGTGTAGAATTAAATGATTCCTAACCTATCTACTGTTAGCGATCGTTAATAGTGACACAATGAATACATAGTATGATTTATTTTTTGCCTAATCATCCGGGTGGCAGTTATTTCAGTTAATTGGTTGTATGGATTTTTGGCTCTGAGCTGCTGAGAGAAGTTTATAACCTAAAATTTGTCAATAACTTGTATGTCACATTGGAGGCCTAATACTACGCTTAAAAACAGCATGCTGTTAATATGCAAACTAGTAAATATTGTTTATAGAAATCCGTATTATGTGGATGGTAGTCAAGGCCTTTACTAAAAGAATTCCGTAAGATATTACGCCATCTTATGTGTTTGACAGGCGTGCTGTGTTGCGTACAAGTGATGTAATTGTGAAGTACAACTTTTATTTTTAGGAACACTTCATCATTATACCAGCAAAATGCGGGGCTTAAGAAATCAGTCGAAGAGAAATTGGGGCTACCACAGAAACCTAAGAAGCCGCTTACACCGTATTTTCGTTTTATGGTCCAGATTCGACCAGTCTTAATTCAGAAGAATCCTCAAGCAAAAGTAACTGGTAGGTCTTCTTCCAGAATTTTGGAAATGAAGATTTTGTAGTGTTTTATATTATTATGACTTTTGGATTCTTGACAGATATTGTGAAACTAACTGCACAAGAATGGGAAAAAGCAGACATCACAGTGCGGGAACAGCTGCAGACTGATTATAAAAGAGAGATGGTTGATTTTCTGGCGGCACAAGTCAAATATGACCAACTGTTAACAAGTGAGCAGCGTGAAGAAATAAAGAAAGCAAAAAAGGACATGGCAGAATCAAAAGAAAAGAGAGTATTAAAAAAGGTAATATGTGTGTGTGTGTGTGTTTGTTTTGGAAGATAAAATACATACATATGTAAGAGCTGTGCAAGCATTGAGGTATATAGAATTTTTTAGTACACTGAAGTGAGGTTTTCCATTTTCAGTCTTCATTTTTTATAAACATAGCATTATTAAGTAGGACAAGGGAAAAGCTACCTGCAAATTGTTGTAATGAGAAAACATGTTTTTATCCTCGAGGTGATAATAGTCTGAAAGTGTCACAAGCCATTAATTATGCTAACCCATGTTAATCTGAGATATTCTTCTGACAAGAATAAAAAAATAACATCATATGATGTATATGTCTTTTAAAAACATATGTTGATTAAAATGTTATAGGTAATATCAGTTTTTTGTGTAAAAACATGCATCTTCACTTTTGTTATTCAGGAGATATTAATTCTGGAAGAAATTCTGTTTGTTACTCTGATGGTGGGTTCTTCTGAATGAAACATGTAACAAAATATTTGTCTGTACAGAAAATGAAAGAGTTGGGGAGGCCAAAAAGACCACTTTCACCATTCTTGCAGTTCATGAATGAAAATAAGGATGGGCGTGGAACTCAGTCTTTCAGAGTAAGTTTATAAACAGCATACAAAGTTGACTATCAAATTTATATAAATATGGGACTCTTTTGTGTACATATGTGTATGATGCCTACATCTGTTGATCAAACACCTTCTTAATACATACCACGAAAGTAAAAAAGTAAGGTTTCCAGTTTTGTTCCCATGATAAGGATATGCATGGCTGTGACTGTGTTTTACTTTAGTGCATTATTTCTACTACCAGGTGGTGAGCCTCTTCACTAGTGCATACACAACACCCTTCTCAGTGTCAGGTGAACTATGTTTACTGTCCTGAAAAAACGGACAATGAAAAAGTACAATCTGTAATTTGTTTTCCATTGGCACAGTACATCCAGCCCCAGGGAATGCACTGTAAGCTGTAAAAGTCCATGAACAATCAGGAATCCATAACAGGGAAATGCCCCAGTTATCCTGTATATATATATATATATATATATATATATAAAAACACACACACACACACGCTCAAGACAAATCCATGAAAGGTGCTGGCAATCATCTTCTGGACCTGCGAGGAATCACTGGGTGCATTTCAATCCTGATGGTGCAGTTGTTTTGAGGGTATATTAACTTGATGAAAAGGTGTTGTTTGGTGCAATTGACCTGGTTTTCTCTTAAAAGGAATACTGCAGTTGCATGATAGTGCCTTGATGACATGTTGCTCACACCACAGTGAACACTTGGCACTGGGAGATTCTTCCCATTCCTCCCTTTAGTCCTGATTTAGCAAAATTGAACTTCTCTTTTCCACAAAATGGAGAAGCACCTTCAGTGTAATCCTTCCAGACTGATGAAGACATCAGAGTGGAGGTCAAGCTATAGCTGCATTTGCAGGACATCATTTCACCACAAAGGCTCTGACTCTTTAATTTACTTATATGATGATTGTCTCTACAGATATGGTGACTCTTTTGAAAAATGGACTATGTATGTGCCTATATCTGACCCATGTGTTAGTTTATATTCCAAATAAAATTTGGGAAACTTATGTACTGACTTACCCTTTCCCTTACAAATGGTAGACCCAGTATTTTTGGGGATAATACAGCAAACTGTTTTGTATCAAGTATACTGCTTACTTTTTACAGTGCATTTCAGAGGTTGTACAATTCAGTGTGAAGCCCTGTCATGGAATCTGCATTGACAGTCTGTATTATATACTGTGACTTGGCTTCAAGCATGTGCTGGAAATGACTTTTAACTTTTCCACAGGCATGTTACTTGGTGGACATGAAGATGGCTTAATTATTCAGTCTCCAGAAATGCAATGTAAGGTGGCCATGAATTACTGGGAGTGGGTGGTTGTGTGTTTCTGCTGGAAGCATCCATATTCTTTGTGCTCATTACTTAACTTTTTGAGTATTTTTATGGCAATTTAAGCAAGACTGTGCATCTGTAAAATGAATTAGCCATGGGTCGACTTCAGACCACTACTTACTGCTCCTTGAAATGAGTTCCAAGTCATGCAACGCATTTGCTAAAAGACTATTGGTCAAATTTCTTCCTTATGTAGGTTTTGAGAGTAAACAGTGTGTTATAACTCTTGGCCAGTAATTCACTTCTTTTGCTCACAGCTTATGAAACTTTGCTATTCTTGTCTAGATGTATGAATAAATCTTAATTTCGTGCTTAAAATGATCAGACTATTCTGAATGAGTCTTTACAGCCAACACTCTAGCAGCATGTGTGGGTTCTACATTGACCCGGATGCGCTGTATATCTGTGTTATAAAACAAAAACATTCAACATTAAGCACCCAAATGAATTTGAGGCCTCTGATATGAATGTGCTGTGATTTTCCTCTTGTAGTGGTACAGGTGAAATGCCGAATTAGAAATAGGTGAATTGCTGAATTAGCAATATTTGAATGTGCCTGGGGTATAATTTTTTTTTAAACATTACAGATCAACTTAGTTTCCTAATGAAATTTATCTGAAATGGACTTTATTACTTTCTCGTATTGTTTCCAGAAGAGTGAAAATTAAATGAATGAAGCTGTCATTTTATTCTTTCTATATGGTCGTGAAGTTTAGTCCACTGTGTGTTCCTTTTTAAAACTACATGATGGATATCAGTATTAATTGGTAATGGGGAATGTACACTAAAAGCTGTCGCGCATATATTCGTTATGTATCAGTTCAGTGTAACCCCTTAAAGCAGAAGTGAGACTTCATGGATCTCATTAAGAACAGTTCTTAAAATGCAGGTTTAGTGAAACAGCATTAGCTCTATTAAGAACGGGTTTTTCATACAGTGAATGTTTAATGAATTATGAGAAAATATAATTTTTTGACAATGCCAAATGTTATTTATTTATCATTTCTTTTGTATCAGTGTGTTTCTCTCAGAAATAAATTAATAAATTTGGGGAGATATGTAAAACTGCAGTAAGTTGGTTTAGAACATTTGTAATCTCATCACTGGGACACACTTTGCCGTTCTTGCTGTGATAGTCATGAAGTCTTCTCTAACAATCGGCGAACTTCTGGAATAACTCAGTGACTGTGTTCTGATTAGGGAAGACCCTGTGTCATGGAGAATTAGTAATGTTTTATTTTCTGTGCAGGATTGGCAGTTGTACATGGGAAACAAGTGGGAAAAGCTGTCAGAACAGCAAAAATCTGAGTATTTGACACATTATAGAAAAGCGCTGGAAGAATATAAACATGATATGCAAGTTTGGGAGGAAAAAATGATTCGGCTTGGAAACATTGATGTGGTACGCAATGAGGCGTTGATTGAGCCAAAGGAACACAGTGGCAGAGTGTCTCGCAGACCTAGAGGAAGTGCTAGAGGACGTAAAGAATAGGAAATACTGTGTCCCGGTCCAAACATTCTGTCTTTGTGCCCAAGTTTAGATGGAGATATGCTAAGACGTGAAACTAATGTGTTATCTGAAGAAAATGGAAAGATTGTGGGTCGGGACACGGGTGTTTCAGAGTTGAGTGTTTTCAAAGAGATCCCAGCCACAATGCATAGAGAGACTAGTAATGAAGTAGTAACCTCAGAAGATGTTGAAGCGACAGGAAGTAGTGTCAAGGAGAAGTTCAGAAGTAGCATTTTAGATAGTGTTACTGACAAAAATGAGAAAGTTAAAACTATAGTGACTGGAAAGTGGAGGCATATTAGAAGTAAGTTTCCAAATGGTTTTCAAAAGCATGTTGTGTTCACATGTGGTGTTTTTATATTTATTGTGTGCTGCCTTAGATTTGTTATGTAATTCCAGATTTTAGACAGTGTACAGGAATCACAACATGTAAGTATAGGGCAACGAGTGACAATAACATACTTATATTATCATAAGTATGTTTTTGTTAGTGATTTGAAAAAGCATGGACATTTATAATACTAATACTGTAAATTGTGTAATACTTGTAGAAACAGGTAATTTGCTTTTCTTTGCATGTCTCTACCATGGATTGCCCTGCAACACATGCAAACCTTGCAGACCAACGTAACTCCTCTGTGCAGGTATGTTCACCAGTATAGAAGTGTTGTTAAACATGTATCATTGTGAAGATTGTCTTCTAGGAGTGATGCTGTGTATTGTAGTAACTGGCTACCAGACTGCACAATGTCATGTCTCACAAGACAGCAATTTTGGTAGTCGCCACCATTCACAACAGTTCCCATATGGTGCAACATGGGAGTTCATAAGTAATGGGCCACACAACCACATGACATTGTTCAGTTCAATACATGAATCTACATCTGTGAATTATTATTAGTTTGTTCAGATCTGACCAGATTATTTAACATATTATTATATAGTGGATGGATCCACAGTGTCAAATAGTGTAGTGCTAATGATGGCAAAGCATTTATTTTGTGAAATGCAACAGTACATTTGACTGGAACTTCTTTTCATAACACACACAAATAAAAAACAACTAAAACATTTTGTGGAACTTGTGCCAAGGTACAGTGATTTTTTATATACATTTGTTCTCTTGTATAAGCTAATAAGAATGTGTTGTTTTTGATGTTCTAAATTTCTTTGTGCAGTATTTGAAACATTCACACGCCTTGTCACATCTCAGTACTAGCAACTTTTCTGTGTGTGTGTGTAGGGGGAGGAAACTGGTTTGATCCATAAATGTGTTGATTCTGAATGTGACATCTTGAGGTAGTACCATTTAAGACAGACTAAGACACGTGCTCCATGTGGGCATGAATTCTTGCATCATTGCTTGAGTGTCAGTGATGAGAGTATATGCTGTCATGCATTGATGTTGTTAATTGGATGGATTGTAATGTAAGCTTCCAATTCTCTTCCATTCTCACATAAACACTCCTTTTTAATCTGTTATGCTGTTTCAGTATTGCTTTGTGGGGCTTAGGTACAATCTGAAGCCACTCTGTATGGGATTTATGGTGGGCAGAGTGACATTTGGACAGATTTTTCTCCAAGTACCACAGTTCCCCCACTCCCCCGTCATTATTGCACAATGCTCCATATTCATATTTCATTTTTCTGCCACCAACACCACATGATCTTGGCAGTTGACAGCATCTTTCTTAACATCTCCAGTTAGTCCTTCACGTTGTGGCGTATTGGGGTGTACCTTCCTGCATTCCAGTGAACACACCTTTACAATTCTGAAAATGTCAGCCATTTACCAGCTTGCCAGCAATTGTTTCTTTAGTTCTCAGAAATGGACATAAAAATATGTTGGAAATGTGAATATTTACTTCACAACATTACTTAGTCATGAATGTGATGAAGGTGTTCAAAATTTTAACCACCATTCACAAATACATTGACCCATCCTATAAAATATGTGTGTTCAAAGTTCTTGTAATTTCATGGTCTTAAGGTACAGTCTAACTATTATAGCCTCTAAATGAAGCACTGGCCAGTTTCCCCTGTAGAATCTGGTATAGTCTTGTCTGGTCTTCCTAACAGCAACAGCTAACATGTTTTATGTGTATAATGTCCTAGGTTTATTCATTGCAGATTTAACAGGTAGCACTTGGGTTTCCTTCCAAAGTAGGATAAATTAAATTCTTCTAATAAAGTCACAGCATTTGAGCTCCCAGCATTTGGCTGCAGTTTAACCCACATTTGATCTTGGTTTCCTTCACTTACTTTTAATACTCAGTGTATCTTCCTCTTCTCAGAAAATCACTACTTTTACCCCTGTTGTGTGGGCTGGGTAGCTCAGTTGGTATAGCAACTGGCTACGGGCCGGACTGGCTGGGGATCGAATCCCGGTGGGGGCGAGATTTTCCACACCTGTCCAGACCAGCCCTGGGGTGTGCTGTGGTCAAGAAAGAGTAGAGCTGTACCTCTACTCCCCCTATGGGCTGTATGGCCTGTACAGAGCCTCAGTGCCTGTACAAGGGTGCACTTTACACTTACTCTTACTTACCCCTGTGGTGAATTAGCTCAGATGAATTCTTGAGACTCTCACAGCATGAATATCCACTGTAATTACTGAGCTGATGGTAAGGATTTTACTGCAGGATAATTGTTAGTAAAACCAAACCATAAATGAAAAATCCACTGAAACAGAACACACAGGTTATAGCAGTGCCTGACATTGCACAGATGATGATGCTATTTATTTATTACAATATGAAGGATGTGGTGGTGGGGGGCAGAGAATGCTGGGTTAACATAGGCAGTATAGTAACTAGGCTATGGACTGAATGATTTCGGGTTCCAATCCTGGCTGCGGCCAGAGATCTCCAAAAGGTCTGGATGGCTCAGTGAGTAATGGAGGCTCTTTCCCCAGGGATAAACTGCCCAGGACATGAGGGTGACCACTGAACTCCATGTAGTACCAAGATTAAGAATGAGTGTATTTATACCTCCACTCCCTGTGTTCCTTTATGGCACGTGTAGGGATAACTACCTTTTAAACTGTTGCTGGAATGAAAACTCTTCCACAAATCTTCACATTTACCACCTTGTTTAGGAATTATACATAACTGCCAGTTAATTACTGTCATCACAAGACTGTTGAAAAACAAATGTGAAACTTTTCCTTCATACCAGGCATGGAATTTATTTTTGAGTTTGCTGTCTTCAGTAGACATTTTTTTCTAAATACAGTAAAAATATCATGTGTGCCTTTTTGTAAGGAAAATTTAAATCCTATGTGGACAGCTCGAGCTCTCATGCTTCTATTATAGTACTGTACATTTTGATGATAATGGTCCAACAAAGAACTTTATTTTCTGCAGTATTTACCTAATAACTTACATTAAAAATATCTGACACAGATTCTCTGAAATGCTTTCACAGCTTTATCAACATTCAGATAACATTCGGCAGACTCAGAAAACATCTGAAGTAAACAGTGCTTGAAATTAGATCATCTGTGTTTACTAAGGTCTGAGCTATTATTTCTACTGTTTCAGTATCATTATGTACAGCGTTGTTATTTATTAATATCCTTTATACGTTTCAGTCTTTTTCTACATAATGCTTCATGCTTGTAGCCCTACATGTCAGACTGATTTGCATGTTCACTTTGAATTTCCCTTATGAATGACATGATCAAAACATGTCAGGAAGAGCAAGGATGTACATGTGTAAATTGTTTGGTCATAATTACTACATGTTACAATACGAATGCAATTAAAACCCTATATATAGAGGCTGCAATGATTGGTATGCAGTAAAAATTAAACTGAAACTGAGCAGAGTACTATGTGTTCAACAGTCACTCACTGACCAGGTGTATGGACACAGGCAGCAGAATTTAATGTGATTGGCATTCCATATGGCAACAAACCAGTCAAGCTTAATCATGAAAAGTTTGCATTAACATTTAAACAAGTGGGTTGATATTTAAATTTTATTGCATGGTTTATGATAAACATATTTTTACAGAAAAAGGTAAAATTATAAAATAAACGGCATTTTGTGGAAAATAAAAGATTATGCGGCATGGCTTAAAAATGAAGTAAATTTCCTTATTGCCTAAATATATAAACAAATGGGTAGGATTTTTTAAAATGCACTGGCATATAAGGATGTAGGCCATTTAAGGGTTAAGGCACATTTTTCATAGAGCAATTGATAGCTGTATTGAATCACTGTGGGCAGAAATTTCATACTGCAGAGTTTGTGCGTGTCTTAAGTATTACTGAGTGAAAGGATGTACAGAGAGTAGATGTAAAGTGCTGTAACATTTCAGTTACCACCCCTTTGTTCCCAAGGTGAAGAGCCCCTAATACCCATGGGATAGGAGGGTGGGTGGGCTCTATGGCCATTCTGGTACATGTTGAAAATTGAAAAATTCTTACCCCTGTCAATTTCAATGTTATCCAGTGTGCAACCAGTACCTTACTGCAGATTATACATAGTAATAAAATATAATGAACATGAAACTGTTCATTTGTAATTTAAGTGATTGTTTTCCATCAACACTGTTCTTTCATCAAGTACTGACAGCAATGAATGAACACAACACTCCTTGTGCAGAACCAGGGGCTATCATGTCTCCGTTAATCACACTGGTAAGTTAAGCTTGCAGCTTATGTAATAATGTAGTTGAGCATTACTATTACTCCAATTTACAATTTCAACAGATGTGAGTAACATACACAGCACTGTATCTTAAAGAACATAACCAAACACAGAGGAACTGATCTTGGTTTCCATGTATTCAGTTAAAGTATTGTCCTTTCAGATGAATTTCACTCAGTACAATTTTAATGAAGATTACAGAAATATTGTTCAGGTCCCATAACCATGAAAACTTCCAAACCTATCTGTATACCATAATCCATGAGACAGTGGTGTTTTGGCCCTTTCCTCTGATTATTTAATGGACAAATTTACCTTGTGCAGTCAACACTGAAAGTGCTGTTAAGTACTTACTAAGTTTAGAGCACCTCTTCCAACTTGTCCAGCATATTATGGTAGTCAGGGCCATGTAAAGGTAAAGTTCACCCCAGAACAGGCCATGAAATCCCACGCAGAAAGCACAGGTATAGCTCTACTCTTTCTTTATCCTGTGCTAAATGAGGTTGGGTGGTCAACATTACCCCATGGCTGCTTTACACCCAGGAAGGAGACCTATTACCTACTGTTTGGGCAGCTATGTAGGCTCCACTGTCTGTCTTGATGGGTGTGTAATATCTCGCCCCCAACAGAATTCGATCCCCACACTCTCCAGCCTGTAGTGAGGTTGGCTAGGTATCCACTGGATATGCCTAGTCTCTAAACCTGTGTTTCTCTAAAGGTACGGTTCATAATGATTTAATTTTCCAGGTTTTTACGTAATTTTGGATGCCGTGATCGTACAACCTTGGATTTATTTATGGGAAATAACAGAGGAATTGTTACTGTGAAACTACATTAAAAAATAAAACTGTGCAGGAAAGTTTAAACAGTTCCTTGAGTTCTTTACATCCAGTACTGTTCTAAACAACGTATAAACCTGAATAAAAGTGTAACCATTGTGCTATTTCAGTTTTGTTTACAAGTCAATTACAATTGCACAACCATTGTTGCTTTGCGCTCCTGTTTGTACACATCATGTTGTGACCTTCACACTTGCAACTGATGTGCATTTTTTTACCAAACTGCACATTTCATGAACTGTGCATCAGTTCTGAATTAATGTGTAACAGTTTTAGACTGAAGATGTACATATATATATATATACATACATTATGCATTTCACAGATTCAGAATTCACTCATAGTGACAGTAGGATGTGGAATAAGGCATACAAATACATAACAAATACAAAATATGCAATATAGAGTATTATAGGTATTTCTCATACACTTTTCAAATGTTTAACAGTTATTTCTGAACAGAACAGAGACGTGTATATTCAAGTACTTTCTCAGTGCTGATTTAAATTGAATGTTTCCATTCTAGTGAGTGCATGATAAACTGTTGAATATTTTTATTCTAGATAGTATGTGCTTTTTTGAAAGGTGTAGCAGCTGGAAACTTGTCTGTGAACATGGCATTCCCTACTTGAATTGATACGATGTATAGCTGAATTTGTTTGAAATTTTCCTTGCTTATATTGGAGTTCATTCATGAAAATATGTATTCTCATGGAAGAGGTAGAATCTATTATCTCCCAAACAAGCCTCTGGGTTTTATATCTACCATAATTCCAACAACTTTCTGTATTGAGTGAATATTTTTTCACTCTAAGACAAATTTCACCAAAAAATGGAATCTACAATATTTAATTACGGAGTAAATATAGGCAAAATGTTTTGATCTACATGACTCTTCCAATTCATGTGGTTAGAATCTGTAAATAAACAGTTCTGTGAAGAAACCACACTTAGTTAATCTAAGACAATACAGGTTTAATTCAGTTGTTACCCTTACATGTATGTTAAATGTTTCAGCGTGTATTTAGGCCATCCTTGGGCCAACAAAAAAAACTGTACAAAGGAAGATACATTCTGAATGTGCAATTACAATGCTAGTGTCATCTATGAATATTATTGGTTCTGTTAAGGTAGTTTTTCTTGGAGGAAGTCCATTAATTATGCTATTAAAAACTAAGGTTCCTAAATTGACCCTTGGGGTACTCCATGCCTTAGAATTCCTCAGTCTGAGAAAGAATTTTGACCATCATTACATCATTTTCTTTCTACTTTTTGTTTCCTATCAGGATCTGAACTGATATGCAGCTGTTCCTTAAATGTCATAAAAATGTAATATAACTAGCAAGATTTCAGATTTACACAATCAAATGCCTTAACTAAATCACAGAAAATTCCTCCGACATGCAGTTTTTGGTTAAGAGATTTGAATATACTGTTAGTGTATACACAGCATATTTAGTCAGTATCCCTCCACCTGAAGACCAACTATAATGGGATGAAACGTGTTGTTAGTGTGTAAATTTTGGCATAACCTTTTCAAGAGGTGTACAAAAAAAGAGTTCATAGTGAAATAGACATACAATTTGTCATGCACCATTCGTCTCCTTTTTAATGTAATGATTTCAGTATGGAAATTTTAGATGGTCAGGGAGAATGTGTTTAGTGAGTCACTACCAACATACCTCAGTGCTTGACTAATTTTGGACATGCAAGTTTTAAAAATTTTATACCTGTTATTTCACCACAACCCGACGAGTTTTCTAATTTCGAGGAATTTATTATGAATTTTACCTCTCAGTGGCTGGAATAATTTTAAGCCCTGGAAATACCAAGGAAAAAATTCTTCTGAAAGTAATATACTTCTTGCTCCACGTCATGTAAATTTAAATGTTCAGTCACTACTATAGAGAAATTATTGAAGATATCACCCATGTCCTCTGGATCCTTTAATCTCTTACTGGTTATAAATTGGAAAGGCATATGTTGAGTGCACTTTAACTTTTCTTTCCCTCTGTATTTTAAGCCTATTGTAAGGCTGACTTTTGGCTTATTTTATAAATTTATTCAGGATTTTGCAACACTTCATACAAACAGAATTCGGTTAGCAAGGCTTTTTTTAAATTACACCATGTTTTACTTTGTTCACACACCTGCCTTTTAATATACCTGGTAGCTTAAAGAACATGTCTTTTAACACACAGAGCTCCAAACAACAGTAGAAAACCTTAAGGTATCATGGTCACAGAAATGACATATTCCAAAAGAAATGTCCACACTTACTGATGCATCACATTTGGTAACAAAAATTGAATTAAAAAACTTACTCAGGAATGCATGAAATTGTCTTCCAACCAGTATGTGTCCAAAATTCTGGAAATCAGTTGTATATTTTTTGGCCATTCTAAAATAGCGTGGAATGTGATAAAAGTAAATAAATAAATACAACTATCTTGCATAGCTTTTACTAGCATCTGGATACAGCCTGATATCAGTGCAGCTTTATGTGTTGAAATACCACCCAGTAGCAGAAGTGTACCGAGTAAACCTCGAGATGATTTCAGTTGTGGTTTAGACAGATGTAGCCACAGTATATCAGTCACTTCCACAACACACAAAGGTGCCACCAAGGACTGAAACAGAAAGTATGTTATGTTAAGGACATATAAGAAGATAATGAACAGGAAGAGACTGCACACCTTGGACCATCTTTGGGCTATTTATGTAATGTGCCTGCATGACGAGGTTTAAAAGATAACAGTAGTTGTTAACATGTTATCCTGCCAAGGACTGTTCCTTGGCACTAGTTTATGTTCTTTAATGTCAGCTTATCGTAACTTTTGTTAAGAATTAAAGAAAGATAACAACGTATTGTTTACTTTCTTTCTGACACAATCCAAATATAGGGAGTGCAACTTCTCTGGGAAATTAGACACCTTCCACTTCCAGAATTAATAAATTTACATCAGTGCTGAAACTTTCATGTAATGATGGGCAGGTTTGTTGAATCCACAGCAGATCAACTTTTGTTACAGTCAATAATTTACAACTGACAGCAAAATTTAGGAAACTATATTGTGTATGTTATTACCACCTGATACAAACATTAACCAAAAACATACAAAAATTCATACTCTATACATATAAAAAATTTTAACATTACCTTTTAAGTGAATTAAAACTCACACAAACCTCCATAAAAAGCATTGGTAAATTAATAACAACTGCACTTTTACAATCATGTACACCACGTGCCTCCAAAATTTTTTATTGTTGAGGGCTGGTTCATAATATGCACATGGAAAAATAACAATTATTGTAAAATTTTTTATATTCTATATACAACTTATAAATGTGGCTGCAGGCTGCATAATAAACCCTGATGGGCCCCACATAGTTCACGGACCGCAGGTAGGAGACCCATGATGTACACACACATCCCTGCACTATTCAGTACCTCCATTTGGATATTATCTTAGTTTGGGGGGGTGGGGGGGTACATGTGCCCTCATCACCTGCAGAGCCATTTTGGTGGGGCCATATGCTCCTGGTAAAGTCATAAGTTACACAAAAATTTAAAAGGTAGGAGTCAGACAAAACTAGTCCCACCTCCACCAGGTAAATGACTTTGTAATGCTAACAAACTGCACTTAGAAAACAATACAAATTAAGAAACCCTAATGATGAATGCTCACCATGCAAATAAAAGTGAAAAATGGTTACCTGTTACACGCAATGCGATCCATAAGTTAGGACTGATTTTTTTTTAAATAACTGAACTACAGCAATCTATCAGACAACCCACTGAGTACTATCAACCAATATTCGTTCACAAACTGAGTTTTGTTTGTTTTTTTTTGGATAGGGTACAAGTTATAACTTGTATTGTAAAGTCAGTTTATATGTCATGGATGGTGGAAATGAACAGAGAGTTGCCATAAAATTTTGTTTCAAAGCCAATCTGTCTGCAACAGGAAAATTAGTATTGGTGCAAAAGGCTTAGAGGAATGAGGCTTTGAACTGATCAAACGTTTTTAGATTGTATTCTCAATTTCACGATGGAAGGGAGCAGCTAGAAAATGATGAGAGAGGTGGTCGTCCAACATTGACTTGAACTGAGGTAAACATTGCTGTTGTAGCTGATTTGGGGAGAAATGACCGTCAAATCACATCATGAATGATAACAGAATCTTCGAACATCCCAAAGACTGTAGTTCCTCCGATTCTGAAAGATTTGGGAAAGAGAGTTGTGTGCATGTTTTGTTCCACACTCCTTGACACCTGAGCGAAGGAAAGATTGAGACACATCTTCCCAAGACATTATCGCAATGGCCGATGCAGACAAAAATTTTTTTAACAAAATTATTCGGGAGACGAGACCTGGTGCTTTGCCATGATCCCAAAACAAAGCGACAGATTTCTGAATGGGTTTGGTGAGACATCCTCTCTGCCAAAGAAACTGAAATTCCAAAGGCATAGTGCACAAAGAATTTGTACCAGATGGAAAAACAGTAAGTGAATTTTATAAAGGAGTAATTGATTGCCTCCTGAAGTGTATTCAACTGGTTCGTCCAGCTGCATTCTGGTCTCAAGATTTTTTTTTGTTGTTGCATGATAATGCTCCCACCTAAGAAGATGCAAGTGTTTTGCAGTTTTTGACCCCAACAAATGTTACAACCCTTTATCACCACCCCCCCCCCCCCCCCCCCCCCTT
>Ga0123352_10006738_pt1 | contig 17653 bp, 6 predicted proteins | sample TergutLab28metaG_FD_89700 | JGI IMG/M metagenome (GOLD analysis project Ga0123352, IMG submission 89700) | Labiotermes labralis P1 segment gut microbial communities from Petit-Saut dam, French Guiana - Lab288 P1 | ecosystem: Host-associated > Arthropoda: Insects > Digestive system > Gut ... | reverse complement strand
TTTTACATGTATACAAAACATGAAATCGGTTACTACTGAATTTAAGTCGGGAGGGCTACATGAGAAGCATGTAGTGGCAACTTGGAATCTTGGGAACCATCTCAGCATTTGCTTTTAGACACAAGGAAACCAAGAAAAACCTGTGTCGAGGTGGCCGGTCGCAGGACCTTCCGAATACTGACTTCTAGCCAGCAGTCCGCCATGTATCAAGTAAAAAACAAAAAAATATTATATATATAAGATATATATATATAAAAATAAATGAATGTCAGAATGTTTATGCTGTTGTATTCCTCTGATAACTATAGAAGACGTAGCTGTAAGAAACGCAACTAGACGACTTTACTGAAGCTTTCAGACGCAGTTGCTTGCACGTGGTCTGTACGTGAAGAGGCAGGGAACTCAGCATTTTTAGAGAGTGGAGAAATCCGTTGCGTCTAGAGTCGGTGTTGATAGATCGACACAATTAAGAACCTTCCCTTACCCTACTTCCTTAAGGCAGGGCATTCGAACAGTCTCGTGACCTTTAAAGTTTTCCGTTAGTTGGATCAAGAATTGGCTCTTGATCTTCACCTTACCCAGAGCAGTTTCAGTACGAGTGATCGCAGACAAATATGGTTCTGAGGCTATATAAGAACGAAGCGTTCGCCGTGCTTTGAATTAAGATTGCTGCATTCTGGGACGTGGGTGCTTCTTTTCTAATCTGACTGCTGGAAAGTCGGTAAATTTGTACCAGACTGGACGGTGTCACCTCCCATCAGGCAGTAGATTTCGTCATCGCAATGAGAGCTCCAAATCCCGCACGTTTTAAATGCGGTAAAAGAGATGATCTTGCTTATGTTTACCCAGAAATCCTGAAAATACGACGTCTTGGTATTATAGCCTAGTATTAAAATGGACCTTAATTGTGTAGGGTACGAAGGTGTGCACGGGATTTAGCTGGTTAAGGACAGACTCCAGTGGTGTTATTTGTGAGCACGGCGATCACATGTCCGGTTTGATAACAGTCACGGTATTTCTTGACTAATTTAAAACTGCCCGAGGAGGCACATACAGTCAATTGCTAGCTGGATATGGAGGGTAGGTTGATTGAATAGTATATACAGTTCGTTTGACCGCAGTAGTGACCGGAGTGTGTGTGTGTGTGTAGAAAGCTGTAATGAACTATCATTGTCCTTCATTTTACACGAATATTTGTATTAGCAGTATGTGCTACATCAGGTCCTTGTTTGGTTCATGGAACGATGGGTCATTTTAATGGTCAATGAATGCTCTACACTTCCTGCACTACGGTCACAGTAACTCATCCATTTCTCTACTTTAATCCCAAACACGAACCCTATTCTCACCCCAATTGCTGTGTTTACAGATTACATTCAATGCAAAACTGTATTATCATCCGTCATAACTTTAGGTGTACTGTTGTGCAGTATACGTATGTGCCGGTGTTAATGCAGTGTTAGAAATATGCATGGTATGGTGCATTGAAATATTTGTTGTGTAATGTGTAGTAGTTGTCACTGATTTGAAAAATGAAAGACTGGAAAATTCAAGCCTTTTGGGATGTCACGTTGTGGCTCTGGGTAGATAGTTCGCGTCGTTTGAAAGGATCATGGTTCCTGATGTAAAAACAGCGTTGGTCATCAAACCAAACTCTGAATTTAACAATTCCTGTACCTATAGAATGAGGAGCTGGGTTTTGTGCTTGATCGTTAGAGGCGAGTGTAGGAGGTAGAGAGGCAATTCCGAATGGGTTAACTGTTGCCCTGAGATTTCTTTGTAAAATTTTCCTCTCTATTCAGGGGATGTAGTGTGAATAAATTAAAATATAATTCCCACCACGTCGTTCCAAATGCTCACATCTTATTGGTGATTATCTTTCTAATTTCTGTCCTTGCCACCTAAGTCCTGAAGTTGGAGGACCGTTGTTCAATAATGTAACCACGTAGAGAAAGCCACAACTCTAGAAAGTCGGTGTGAACGTGGAAGGTTTGACCCACAATGGGCTATAGGGGTGAGATACACTGAGAAATAAAGCAAGGTCATTGCTGACCTCCATATGGAATATCGAGCCCTATGGAGCAGAGATCTTACTCTGATTCTAATAATCGCTTCATCAAGCAACTTTTCTCCTTCTCACTCATTTCGAAAAGAATGTTTTCGCCCTAATTAGTTTATCTTTGTGCAAGTTACCTATGTTTGTACGTATGTATGTGTTATTGTACTGGTGTTTGTGTAGACCCATGTATCAAAAAGGGCAAAGTTTCCCCTGCCCACACCATGATGGCGTATAAGGAAGCGTAGGTACTGCGCCACTCGTTCTTAACGTCGGCACTAGGTGGATGTAAATGGTCAACTTCACGTCCCCGCGGTTTTACCCCAGGGAAAGAGCTCCAGTACCCACTGAATCTGTTTATTGTAATATCTCAAACATATGTCGTACAGATAAACTAAAGGCGAACTTTATGTCTGCTAGCCTACACATTTTGGTACGCAAGTTTTAGTGTTTTTGCAGTGTGTGAACAAAACAAACTTTTGTTTTCTTCTTTTCAGAACTATGTTTCTCCGCTTGTCCGCCCTATGTGTTGTATGTTATTTGTAAGACAGCATCAAAACTTGCGTTCATCATTTGCAAATGTAGGGTAAATGACTGAGCAGATGCGCCAGAATTGATTTTCTGTGCGTATATCTCCAGACTTCTTAAATTACAGTAGTATAAACAACCAACTAAATACAACAGTAACAATTTATTAGTAATTTCAACCAGATCAACATGTCTAGGGCGATAATTTCGCCCTAGACATGTTGATCTGGTTGAAATTACTAATAAATTGTTTTTGCATCCAGTTGGTTATTTGTACTATTTTATCAGAGATGCACGGTCACACAAACATCAAATTCTTAAATTACGTATGCATGTAAGTGGATAGCTGGTTAATTGCTTAATTTACATGGCTAAGTTGATCCTTTAGTTAACCGACTTATTTGGGTGGTTACTTAGTTCAGTTCTTGTTTAGTTTGTTTCGTAGTTGGCAAATACTCGCCCTTAGCAGTGCTTTAGTTTGTAATTAGCCTGCCGGCTGGCTAGTTAATTGAGGACGAATTCATTTGAGAATCGCAGTGCGGGGAATTAATTGTGATGAGCCGGATGATTAGTGTCATTTCCCTGGGAAGGACTCGAACCGTTGACCTCGCAACTCATTACCGACTGCAATTCTGTCGTTCAGCACAAAAGCGTTCTAATTGCAACATTCTGTCGAGGGTTCATCGCCAGGCATACGTGCAGTACTGATCCTGAGCTGGTCGATTCAGCAGGAAGTATATGGGTCCTTGTTCCAGCAATATGCGGAATTGCGCGCCTGCAGTTTGTCTATGATTGAACACGGTGCGGTCTGTCATTCCTCACAGCGCAGAATTCAGGTTGGATAATACGCCGTAGGACTACAATGATGCTCTACCCATTGTTCTGTCTCAGGAGACACTGCATATCATTCTCATGAACGATCAGAACTTGGCGTAGCTTATCTGTGTCAAGATTTTAATAATGCGGTGTCTGCGGGTGGAGGTTTTCTACCCTTAGTACTCCTTCCTGTTTGTGGAAGTAGAAAGAATGATGTCATTCCATATGGCGCCAGCCTCTCGAATACTTAAGTTAAGGGCTCCAGAAATGGGTTCTTCCAGACACCACAGTCAGTTAACACTATACACTAACACTATATGTTTAATAAGTTATAATTTACTATATCAAAAGAACTACGAGTCGTCATCAAGTGCTGCTGCTTTGCATTTGGAAGGTTCTGGTTTTAAGACCGGAGATCGGCGTTTGTGATTTTCTGTTGTATAGTTTCACAAGTCTGTCCAGGAAAGCTCTGGGTTAGTATTTCAAATTTGGCCACCAGCCGCACCTTTTCCACTTCATTTTTCAGCAGTCTTCCTGTGAAACCGTGTTATGTATCTACATATAATTGTATATATATATATATACAATTGTGTGTATATATATATATATATATATATATATATAATTGTATATATATACGTAATGTATGAGTCAATGACAGCTGTATTCAATGAAACCTAAATACACAAAATATGTAATGAAAAACAGATTAGTTTGGCTGTAACACCGTACATTTCATTCGGCAGCTGCTGTTCAAATGTCAGCCGGATCATAGACTATCCCGAATTTTCTCATACTTTTTCTCACTATCTCCAGGTAAGTTACTTCAGACTAACTCGTTTAGCCCACGACCACTTCCTTTCAAACCCTCTCTAATTCATCAGTCATCATCTGACCTGATATGACGTGAGTAACCGAGAGCTTGGTTAAATTAATCACCAAAAATTAATTTTCGTATGTAAAACGGAGACAGAAAAATAAACAATGAATTAATTTGGTTACTTTTGTCTGGAAGTTTTTAGAGGAAGAAACATAGGATCCCTTGTGAACATGAAAGTGAATTCCGGGGTCGCATGAAAGGCGATAAATTTCTTGATAAAGTCATCAACTATCAATTTCTAAAAAAAAAAAATAAATAAACTCTTCTATTAGTTAGTGAAGGACCATGCTGTGAGATTAGGCGAGTGAATTACGATGACGTCCCCTTCTTCTGCTCCGTACATTCAGGGGTACTGCTTATTCGAATAAGGAATTCAAAGTTAGTGTATAGTAGGGAGCGTTGTTAGTCAACTAAGAACACGAATACCTACTGGAGATTTTCGTCTTCTTGGCCGCTTGTTTATAATGAGGTATTTAAAACTGTTACGTAACTTCATTGTAAGACACATAATGCAGCAATGCTCATAACGACGGAAGATTTGGCACTGAACATCGTCTTTACGTGATGTTTTAACTATTGTCACCCCTTTCTTCTTCGATGCAACGTACTGCCTGTTCCTTTTTATCCAGTGCCCCGTTACGTTATTACCAAATTAGGTTTTTATGTAATGTACGTCAGTGTGAAACTGTGCTCATTTCCTGCCAAACATCTGCAATTACAAGTTTCACAAAAATTAACATTTGGCAGCAGATGCTGAAATATGTTATTATTATTATTATTATTATTATTATTATTAGCATGTGTTAGACAGAAACTCTGTAATATTTTAACTTCAGTTTATTGTACTTAAAACTAATATTAAGATAAAACTTGAAGCTTTCTTTAAGAGTTTTCTTTTAGACCTGTGCGTATTTTTCTTTGCTTTGATAATTAACCCCTCATTCTCTGAACACTGATATCATTCGCTGACTATGCTAACGTGTCACAGGACCCAAAATATTGTATCCTGATCACATACTAATCAGAATCTGGACGTGCAGCATTGACGTGCTGGCAGTTGGTGAATCGAGTCCTTGCTGATTTACTACACTGTCGCCGTTCCAGGCTCTTCGACACTGATAAAATTGTTGAATGTGCGGTTCATCAGAATTAACCGTAATTCTGAGTCTACTCTAAGCTGAAAGTCCCCATTGTCAGCCTTCATATTCATCTTACCTTTTGTCGTGACTTAAGGATCAAATTGGAACTAGCTCGTTTTGGCTGAGCTCAGTTCATTGATTTCCTATAAGATACGGCGTGTTCATGCATAAGCCACTGTAACAACTGCTGAGTAGAAACAAAAATGTGCTTGTGTGATTGACGTGTACGGTACTAGGCGTACACGTGGCACTGAGCTAAAATTTTACGTACTCTAGATCTTCAAGTACGGAGGATCTCCCAGTGCCGTTTGAATTGGAGGGTCGGTGGGATTGACAGCTGGTCTGGATGTGGTAACAGAAGGAACCGTCTGGATACTTCCTGGAGTCGAACCCTCGTCAGCCATCATTTTCACATTACTCACCCACCCTAGCCTAATCAGCAAGAAATGTAACGCCATCAAATAAGAACATGTCTGATAATACTACATAATAGGGGTTTGGGATTGCAACTTTTCTTCAGCAGGAGGCTTAATAATTGACACTGTTTTCGAGTAAAATGGGTAGCAATACCCTTTGAAGCCAAGTATTGTGAGCTGTTGAACTTTGGGCGGTTGATGATGTGATTTGGTTCACATATTTACCTCCAAGCTAGGTATTCACCTGTTTGCCGGAAAACGGTAATTCTGTACCCCTCACCCACAGGTTTGTATTTCCGCTCCTCTTTCCGGCTGAACAGATAGACTGCACACGGCCCAAGGCAACAAAAAGGGGGCTTAATGTGTTAGCCAACCACATTCCTACAACCATACTTCGTTATATTTAATTGAAAACAAAATTTATGAGGTGACGATTAGGTGACCTGCAGCTGCACCGCCATGCAAATGCAGACGTCTGGAGACTAGAATTATATATCTCATTACAATTTGTATCCTGTAAAATATGTATCCTACGAAGTAAATTAAATGCTTTTTATTCGCACGTGTATTTTACAAAAGTAAACCCTACATTGTACCAAAATGCTTGAAATATTTGGCTCCATTTCACTAGGTGTAGTGGCAGCATAATTTTCAATTGTTTGGTTTGCTCGTTTTCATTAGGGCGGTTTTTCCAACCCGCAGAAATGCGTAGCGTGGTCAACATTTTATGAATTAGTGGCACAAAATTCAACCTTTTTGTGACACTACCTGACGGATCTAAAACCCGTCTTTGGTAATTCACTACAATAATCTCCAGTCTTTATTTCCTTTGAAATGTTGTAACAATAAATGAACTGAAAGCTTTCGACAACTGTCATAACGTCCTTTTTCATGGTTTCGTGCTCCGGTGACCAGAGTTTGAGCCTCTGATTTGACGACTGCGTGTGTCTTAAATATCATGGCCATAATAGCATGGTGTAAATTTAATTTAAATTTGATTTGATTTGATTTAATTTAATTAAGATATTCAGAAAACAGTATCAGCTAACGTATAATTACGTATCTAAAGTTTTTATTTTCATTACCACCAACAGGTGGGTAAAAGGCACGGCATTATCCCCCGAGCTAACTCATATCCGAGGTGAAGTCAGAATACACATTCCTGTGGTGTGTAATTTTGTAACCGAAGAACCCTGGAACTTTCCACATAACAGCCCTAATCTTCCCCCGACGGATTATTATCAATTTTGCAGCGCTGAGTACGAATCTTTATGACCACAGATGTTAGCAGTTGTGACAAGATGGCCGATAACACAGGACGTGGGTATGGGAACTTGACTTTATAAATCAGCGCGATGGAAGAATTCAGACAACGGAGAAGAAGTTTTGAGTAAGTTGCAGGTTGTACACTATTTACACCATAAAGAAATGGAGGAATAAGATAAGAACTAGATATGTGTGGTTTAAATGAAATTAGTGTGGATTATAAGTGCAGGCGGACACACCATTTATTAAGACAAACGAGACACGCATCCGCGCGCTAGCGTATGAATATATTTCCATCCGCCAGAACGTACATCGTCCGAGGTTTAGATGAAGACACCAAATCCTTTAAGACGCAACAAGCCTCGAATGGCTTAAAAGTGTCGCTGCAGCTGCTTCTGATGTCACTGTTTATTATTATTATTATTAAGAAGAAGAAGAAACCTAAGTAAGGAAGGCATCAATACAACACTTTGCGACTGAATTACAATCAGAGCATGAAATTTGTTTAGCATCGCTGAGCTCGGACATTGAGTAATATGACGTGTTCCTTCCATGAACCAATGAGCATTGCGGGGATAGGATCGCATTGAGTACCATAAAAATATGTAAATAAATGTGTATATATACATATATATGTTAGTTCATATATATATATATCAACTAACAGTACGCCCATCCTAGTCTTTCAGTAACTATATTATATTCCAGTTTTATTCGAACATCCCATTGTGTTATTTAGAATTATAAAGGGTTAAATACGAACCACACAGCTGATTTATATGATTTAATTCATTCGAAGCAACATAATTCGATAATGCTGGTCATCTTCAGGCCACTAAACTCATAAGGATATAGCATACAATTGCGTTATTCAGGGTTAATCATGGAGACTTCAGTATTAAAGTTTATAAAATGCATGTTGCTTTGTCATTACCAGCACTACTGTGGTTGCTAAAATTGTGATATTATATAGTTAAAATGTTAAAAATTATAAAATTATAAAATCTAGGAACATCTTTACACCTCGTGTTGCCTTGAGGATTTATAGTTTGTACTGTGCTTTTGGAATATCGGATATTTCGTTGCTTACTTGAGGAGACTGCAATAAAACATTATAATTATTATAACGATTCTACTGTATTATATTAATATTTAATGTTTGTTTGTTTGTTAAAGGTTGATATTAACATGATATTTCTGAGGTGTGTCATCCCCGCTGTGCGTTTAAACTATATGGTGAGGTGAATTTCTTAAAAAAACACAACTATAAATTATGGTGTTTATTAGCAAGGAAGAACTAAATGTTTCGACCTACAGCGGCAATTTTCTGCTAAAATTTTTATATAATATGCTTAAACCGCGTGGTGATGTTGAGATCTCATCATCATTCTGCGTGCTATTGTTAAGCTAAATTGGTGGGATGCCAATGGATTTGTAGATAGTTCGGTGTGGATGTGGGTCTTATTGGTTGGGTAGGTGTGGGGTTAGCCATAATTTATAGTTGTGTTTTTTGACGAAACTCACCTTACCATATAGTTAACATGATATATTTGCATTATTAATTGTTAATAAGTATTGACAATAAATAATACAATTGTATGCTACACCGTTTATGATTTTAGTAGCCCGAAGGTGACAAACGTTGTACGAAACACGTTGCCTTAAATAACTTAAACAATCGTAGCAGTTAGTTGTTTAATCCTTTATACTATTACCTTCCACTGGGTACACGTGTAACTCTTTTTCGTGTTCACTCTTAGTAATACTTTGTGATGTCCATTTGTGATTTACCCTTCACTTGAAACAAGTATACTCTGACATCCTGAAGTGAAAAGCCAAGGTTACAAAGAATAGTCTTGAGTTAGCTCATTTGTTCTTAGAAACTACGGATAATTATGAAATAATTTATTCTCAGGTTACATAACTTCACTTTCTTTAATTTAACTGTTCTTTGTACATACCCTCATTTCTTTGCCTCTTCAGTTATCAGTTCCATGAAGGATGTCATAATTAACAAAGAACGAAACAAAACTGCATGGTGGATGATTTCAAACGTGTTCCTGTTTGCACGGCGTGACGGGAGGCAATGCGTCCTGCTATAGCCACAAAGCACAGGAAGTTTGGTCAGTAATACGATTCACTTTCTGCCATGGTAAATCTCACTTCTCTTGTACAATCGGTACTTCCAAACATCACAGTTTTTTGGCTTATGCAACAGTGTTTGCAGTTCTCACTATTAATTAACAATTAATGTATTTCGTCAAACTCGTATTGCGATAAGCCAATAAGAATGACTATGGCGCGGGAAGTGTTGTGGATGGGAGAGATGAGGTTACACATAAGGATATGATGTAAATTCCTGGTGAAATGAAACCGCTTGGAAGACCTGCGCATAGGTAGGAAGATATATTAAAATTTTCTTAAAGTGAATGGAATGGGAGGGTGTGTACTGCCTCAGGACAGAGGTCATTCGTAGGCTCTTGTTCCACGGCAATGTATATTCGTGTTCCGTGAATGCGTTTCGAGACTGGCTAGATAACTGTTGGATTTAGGGGGGGGGGGGGTGAGTTCAGCGTTATGGTTTCGTGTTGCTTCTTTTCTGCAAGCAACCCTGGCTTGCAATCGGAGTAGATTGTACGTGTGCTGCAGACACTGTGCGTGACGTTGTTCCCCTTCACCCTGTAACATATGGCCTTGGCTTAAGGGCTGTACCCTGCGTAATTTGGCAAGCGTTACTGTAGAGGAGACAAACTGACTTCACTCGTGCCACTGTAATACCTCGCATAATGTCGACAATATTTTGCCCCATTCTAATTTATTTCCACGCATCTCTCCACCGATTCCAGTGTATCTACTCCTGTCCATTTGTATTCACGACAGATACCACTATCAGTGTGCTCCTGTCTTTTTATCTCCGTTTTCTCCACGCCTAACTTCTGACATCGGTTTGTTAGTGGCAAAATTATAAAAGCATTATGCGTTACTGATGGTAATGATATTGAAATGGATAGTTTTTTTTAAACCCGATAGAACATGTAAGCCGAAGAAAATAAACTGATATTTGTACATCGTTAGAGAACTGATGCGTCATGAAAACCTTGGTGGATTGATTGTAGGTCTTTTCAGGCCCCCTATGAAATGGGAGGACTATGTAGGGTCAATCATTCTGTAGTCCATCTTCGACATGTCGATAGCCTCTTCCAAAGCGAGTTCTCTACAGAGTGCGATGTAGCGCTTTTATTTCAATTTTCAGTACACTCTTTTTTCCTCAAGATCATCCAATAACTGCTTATGTCTTCTTCCTCGTCTTCCCGTCAGTTTTGTCCTTTCTTTTATCTCTCCTTCAATAACGTGTTCTGGAAGGCAGTTCCTACGCAATATGTGGCCAATCCAGTTAGCCTTCCTTCTTTTTATTGTTTGTACGATATTCATTTCCTTCCTGTCTGTATGTAATAAGTCTTAATTTTTCACACGCCTGGTCTAGCTGATTTTCTCCACCCTTCTCCAGCACCACATTTTAAAACCTCCCAAGCTCAACACCTTACAAAGCTATGATACATGGTCTACCGTCTAATTAGATTCAGAGTATGATAAAGTAATATGAACGGTTGTGGCTTCTTTTAAGGTAACATCGACATTTTCCTGAATGATATGTGGGAAATTTCCAAATTTTTCATCCAGAATAGTTTGGACATGGCAGGCTTTCGTACGTGACTTCTCTCTAATAATAAACATGGTAGATTTTACCACTTGAGTCAGCTTGCTGTGTTATATTATTTGTAACTTTGTATGTGTATATTGTGGGAGAAATGATATTGAACCAGAATATTATTTTGGCTTTGATATTTATTTGTTGCGGATGCAAATTTATTGTTGTGGCGGAGCTAATTGCAGTTGGACAGGTATCGCAATTTGGTGCTGTGTTTCATTACATGCGTTCCATATTAAACACAACTCAAATGAAAGTTTCAGGTTTCAATGAAAGTTAGAAGCCATGTTTTGTAACAACTTTTCACACCATAATCCGCTTTCAAAAATTTTTCTACCATTCCTTATTTAATTCTTATATTCAAACCAACAAGATGCACTAATTTCTCAAGTTTATTTTGGAATACAAATTTACGTGTTTCGGACAGTTTCTCTGTCCATCATCAGGAGTTTTTCCACTGTACACACAGCAGTGGTATATGTGCTGACAGCTTGCGAGCGGGATCGGAACGGAACTGCAGTTCCTGATGATGGACAGAGATACTGTCCGAAACATGTAGAGTTTTATTCCAAAAATAAATTTGAGAAATTAGTGCACCTAGTTGGTTTTATTATAAGAATTTATCACGATGCACGGTCACGCAAACGTCACATTCTTTTTTAGTTTGTTACAAAGTAGGTGACACACGCTGCGGGCTTTTGGGGCAGATATGCACTGAAATAATGTTCATCCGATAAACATGTCTTTATAACATGATATGTTGCCAATTCATCCGATAAACATGTCTTTATAACATGATATGTTGCCAATTCATCCGATAAACATGTCTTTATAACATGATATGTTGCCAATTCATCCAATAAACATGTCTTTATAACATGATATGTTGCCAATTCATCCGATAAACATGTCTTTATAACATGATATGTTGCCAATTCGTCCGATAAACATGTCTTTATAACATGATATGTTGCCAATTCATAAGCCCGTCGGTGTTTAAAGATTCAAGTCCTTTTGTGGTGTTACGACATGTCGACTGGTAAATATTTACCGACGTTTCGGAGAATCGTTGTAACTTCCTCTTTAGAATCAAGCAGGTCGCTTATCTTTGAACCGTTTTACCAGTCGACACGGGGTAACATCAGAGAAGACTTGAATGTTCATCAACACCACTTGCGAGAATCTAATTACCTCTCTCCAAAAATAATTAACCCTTCCCTCCTGGAATAGGTGACGAACATTACGCTTTCTTCTCTCAATAATTGACAAGTAGGACACTGGAAAGGCCTGTAAGATTATAAAAGCGTAACAAATGGATTAGAAAACCTGCTCTATCCCGAAACGGAATATACCTGTCCGCTCTGACATACGCCGGAAAGGAACACACTTTTCTGCTCTGGTCATTTCCGAAGTGGGCGTTACCTTTGTGTTCTTGTTGTGTTGAACTATTGTTATCACGTTGTCACAATCAGGTTGCTAGTCGCTGAGTTCGTACACGTTTTTGGCAGACAGCGGATGATACGCGACATTTGAGGTTCTTGTAGAAGCTTCGGGTCTACTGGGATGTCACGCCATGTCAGTTAGTAAGATAACCAATCGATACGGCCTCACATATCAATGCTTGAACGCAAAATTTGGTTGCATATGTATAACGTCTACCGCGATTGTAAAATTACAGGGGCGAGGGGTGCTTTCGGTGGAATTAATTTCGAATTACACGCCGATTGCTCTGTAAATTGCTTACAAGGACACGAGTTGTAGGTAATATGAGAGAGAGAGAGAGAGAGAGAGAGAGGATTGTTTGATTAAAAGGAAATCAGTTTATCTGTCAGTTCACACAATTGTACGGTGCATTCCAGTACACAGTGAAGGCATATTTCGGTATATCAAATTACACCATCTTCACGCTAATTACAATTGAAAATTCTGTGGTTGGTTAAAACATGTTTACATTTCCTATGTTCGGAACATCCGCGGAACTGATACCTCATTGACTTCACGTAGTTTATTTACCTTGCAAGAATGTAGCATGTCTAAAAATATGTTGTATTATTTTTTCTAATATGATTTGGTTTTGTTTTGTTGTATTGTGTAGTGTAACACAATATTGAACCTGTGCGACTGATATTACCTCGTGAAATAGAGCTGTGTGGAAGAAGCATATTAATATATTAAGACCTAAATTCCGTTTGCTGAATTCTGTCAGTAAATGAACATCAGAAAGCACGGAGAAGAACATGTTGGTGTTGACTTAATGTGTCATTAAGTTTGTCTGATCTAAATTAAAACTGAAATATCTCAACTAATTTTCTTAAAATTTCCCCTTACCATAATACATTAAACTCCATTCAACCATTCTCGAATTGATATGTGTGTACAGACAGAGATATTTAAATGAACTTCCCATAGGCGTTTCTAACGCATATGCTTGTGTAAACCCCGAGAAGAGTGACTGATTTTTAAATTACCTGACTGTGTTTGTTCGGACTACAGTGCTTATATAGTTTTTCGTAGGATCACCAGAAAATAATAATGAATACAGGATGTGGAAAGAGGCGGTTGTGGTAATATCATCTTTTGTAGGATCTAAGTGACATCGCTGTAGCCCATGTGTGAATAGCGGACATCCCGTCATGATACGAGAGAGAAACTCCTGAACAAATACAGAAGGACCTTTCTGGCCTTGTGGTCGAAAACTCCAGACTGTATGGCGTATGGGGTTAAATGATTTGTGAGTATGGAATTAGACGGAATACGGAAATGAACATTTGTTTCCTATCCGAGATACTATTTCGAGTTTTTTTTTCCGAGGAAAGTAAGGAAAATTACCGAAAATCAGCCAGACAAGCCTATATTCCGGCACTGTTCGAAGCGGGCGAATTCCGAATACGATCCACAGCTTCACAACCAAACTGGTCATATCGGAGTCTGTGTAGTTATGGACCACGCCACCCTATTCTGCATCATAAACAAAGGTTTATGTTTTTGAATTAACTTAATTTCTCGTGCCTTTGAACTGTATCGGTGGCTTAATACAGTTTATCCTAAAGCACTAACAATTTATAGTAGGCACGTAAGCTACTTTGGTGTACTCTAAACCCATCTTGTATAAATGAAGAGCGTAATAAATAAAGTAGGTAACTTTAAAGTATTTTGAATATGCTTATTTTCTGAAGATCCTGTGAGTTACGACGAATTGAAGCGTTTCTGGGCTAAATTCTGAGAACCGAAGGTCGTAGACCCTCTACTTAGCGTGTCTTCTCTTTCCCCAGCACGGATCTTCGTTTGTAACTTTCGCTAGAAGCATGCATCCTTACCTCTTGAGCTTTAATGTACTGGTTGACTGAAATTACCCAGTGTTCAGTCACTCAATGGCGTGAATTTATTCGTATAACACTCTCTTATGGCGTTCTCATGCTACGAGCGAATTATTTCATGCTGGAACGCCGAAACCCGCGCGAAATTCGAGGCTTTGCTCTACCTCAATAAAGGTACACAGTATTAAAATGTTTAAACAATAGTTGTATACCTTTACGAGCTTTGAAATTGGAGGTTCGTGATTCACAGTAGGTCATACAGCGTTCGCACTGCAAAAGTTAGAATGTAGATCACACAACGTTCCGTTGTAAACCGCATAACCAAGTTATAAATTCAATAATTGAATAACGTCGGGTGTGAGACATGCGGATGGGTGGACACGATTTTCACACTGTACGTTCATTGTATGCTCTTGATGCAATAATGCACACGTTGAGTCGTGCCTGTTTGTTGAGTTTGGCTTCACGCCACTGATCGCCATACTCGGTTGGGTGGTACGGGTGAGGGATTTGCGAAGCAATGCGTCCGGTCTGGATTTTACACTCTTTCTCAATTACGTATCCGGTCTAAGTTAACTGTTGCCTGACCTCCACCCTTCCCTGCGGAGCCACACAAGAGGAGTCAACTGTGAAATTGTAGAAGAAAAAATTCACCTCTTGTGTGATATTTATGAGTTAACATTTGTAGAAAATATATAGAATGGTTCGGTTGGTTTAGTTTGTTTCATGGGCACTGTATCGCAACAGAAACCCGAAGTTTAGTGCCCTTAATTTTAAAATCCGCCATTGGGCGCGATTCTGAGATACTTGATTTCGGTTCCCAGTTTCACAAATCCCCTCTTCTTTCCCTGCCTCCCGCTCAATTTGAGATCCTATTTCCCTGCTGTTATAAGAGTGTGTTCCATACACTTCCCCTACAAATATACATAGCCTATGAAATCATCCTTCTGTCATTCGATCTACTTGTACACCTGATTACTGTCACCTAGATCTGACTGTGTTAACAACACTATATGACCTGTATTGCCTGAGTCACGAAAGTTTCCCGTTATATGATTTCCCAGATTGCTTACTCCTACCAACCTTCTCAGGTCCCAATATTATCCTAAACATTTTATTTTGAAACAACTGTAAGCAAGAGACCTCGTTGGAGATCTACACGACGTACCTGGTAGAATTAGTGCATATCGGGGATCGTCAGAATGTTGTGGAAATTGCGTCTCATTATTATTTTTTTACCTTTTAGCAGGATAATTACAATTATATTCCTTAAACAAACCATGTTTGTAGGGTATGTATGTATTTCTGCAGCTAATTCTGTAGTTACAATTCGTAGCGCATAATAATACTATTTCCCATACTAAATCTTTTGTACTTTACGTTAATACTTTCGAAGTATGTGAGCAGTGCCCACTATGGCTGTGTATCATTATTATTATTATTATTATTGTTACTACTACTACTACTACTACTACTACTACTACTGGTCTTTTACTTTTGTTTGTCCACGCAATAATTGTCCCTTTGCTAGAGGTAAATTAGCTGTAATATTTTTTTCGCACAGGCGTTGGTGTATTTAGAAAACAAATTGTTACGCACATTCATGTTAGAAGGACTTACAACGTGTAAAATTTGCTTTCGTTTCAATTTTTCTTACTTGTTCTAATTTTGACTCTGATCTTTCCGTTAACTGACTTATATTATAACTGTTTTTTTCCTTTGTTTTGGTTTTTCTTTTTGTGTAAGAGTGTCATTTGTTATGTGTGAGTTAATGTTCTCCAATTTACCTTTCGCCTGCTGAGTGAGGACGGAAATGAAAGGGAATCGAATTAATTACTTAACCTGCGGCATCTGAATACAGGTTATGCCTCAAATGTAGAAAATATCTTCCGTTTTTAAACATATCCTTGTTGTGGAAGTAGAGACAGCTACAGTTTGTGGAGGACTGCTCAGTGGACGGCCAAAAATCGATATCTTGTACGGGCTTTGGGAATTTCCTGTTCCCTATATATCCCAGAAGGACTGTACAGTTTATTCAACCTTACTTCAACATTGGGACATGGCTTTACCTTTGGACTTTAATTTAAGTCTAAATAATTGAATAGTACCAGCGAGTCTTTATCAAGGATCGAAAATACCCTGAAGCGATTTTAAATTCATTGCCTTTAGTTGACCTCAAAGTATGGTGATATCTATGCGTGGTTAAGCATAGTTTTGCTGCAGGAGTCCGCAGTTATACCGGCTGACTTTGAGTGTGGTTGTGCTGAACTGTTAGGAAGGCATATTTGAGCAAGTAATGAGGTTTATTGAGGAAACAGAGTGACATTCCGTATTTATCTCTTCAAAATAGTTTTTTCCCCCGGGAGGTAGTTTAATAATTATTAGTAACGAAAAGGACAGGACAGGCACATTCGGAGTTTCTAGTATCCACCTCTGTAGAAGGCACGGTTGGCAAAATTGGCTGACGTGAGTTTCTGTGGTTTCAGGTGTCAAGACTTGCACTTAATATGTCGTAAATAAAAATTAAGAAATGGAAAAGAGCGCGGCAAAGTGTGGATAAGATACTGGCAGACTAGATAACAGCATGACAATAACAAATGCATTTTTACATACTGATTCACTGACTTGAAAGACTCTCTGGGTGAGAGATTAACCGCCTGATATATTCAGTGACTATGCAGGTAACTATATCACTGGATATCTGCATGTTAGTTTGACTGGCAAACTAACATAATGTTTGCAGGGTAACTTGCTAACTGAATGACTGATTTACTGCCTGGTGTGCAGTGAGACACACAGAGCTTCTTCCAATGTGTACCCTTGGGTAGACATGATGAGAAGCACACATAGTATAATAATGTTTGTCATCGAAGCCTCTTATAGGCCACGCTGTTTCTACTCTTTGTTTTATTCACGTTAATGGCATGTTCTGCAATGATCTGTACAGGTAAGTGTTGCTTGTGAGATATTTCACGCCCTTCGGCGCTGCGAAATAAGAGAGTGATGCAACAGACTGGTCTTTGTCGGTCGACACGCCAGTGGTGCAGTCATAATTGATTTTGTAGGAGACAGTGCTAGAGAGTGACAAATAACACTGGCAGATGAAATTTTATATTCTTTGTGACAATTGTGAATGCCCTCGATAACCGTATAGTTTTGTCTGTGTTGAAACTGTCATGTTTTATTGACACAGCGTAATTCACCCTTCAAAATGACATCGCTGTCTGCTTGTTTGGTAATTTATAAATTACTGCCAGTATAACAAGTTTGCATTTTCTTCTGAATTGATAGTTTAAAAGTTATAAAAGTGGGTGGAACATGGGTCATGATTGATGTGCGTATCAGTATAATGTGTCACTGTGTAGCTATAATATGATATGCTAACGTATAACATGTTACATTTGTGCAGGTGTTATATGTATGAGGGATGATGCGTGTCATCAAGAAATTTGATTCAACCCTTCGACATGTTTTGATGCTGGGTTTAACCCCCCCCCCCGCCCCCCGCCCCAATCTGTGTCCGTAT
>Ga0123352_10006737_pt1 | contig 17653 bp, 11 predicted proteins | sample TergutLab28metaG_FD_89700 | JGI IMG/M metagenome (GOLD analysis project Ga0123352, IMG submission 89700) | Labiotermes labralis P1 segment gut microbial communities from Petit-Saut dam, French Guiana - Lab288 P1 | ecosystem: Host-associated > Arthropoda: Insects > Digestive system > Gut ... | reverse complement strand
ATTAAAACGCTCCGACATGTTTCGGTCCTAGGACCATCATCAGGGAGCCATATCGTCCTTGCTAAAGTTACACTATAAAAAGTCACATTAATTTCGCTGTACCGGTTGGGTATTGTGGTAGCATGCCGTGCTGTCAGGGCACTCTGCGCAACATAACATTACACAACACGGCATGCTGCCACAATACTCAACTGGTACAGTGAAATTAATGTGACTTTTTATAGTGTGACTATAGCAAGGACGATATGGCTCCCTGATGATGGTCCTAGGACCGAAACGTGTCAGAGCGTTTTAATGTGTAAAATTTTATAAATTTTAAATATGTGCAGTGGTTGGTATAATAATTGAGTAGAACAGCATAGTATCTAGTACTACAACACAACGGGATGACTCCCATCAAATTTCCTATTCTGTTATGCGATAAGTACTGATTATGTTAGCCATTCTGAAATGTGTGACTTTCTGCGGTGAAGATGCTGTGTAGACACAAGGTTTTGTTTGACGGAGTGATAGTTTTCATAACTAATGTTATCTGTTAGTTGAACTGCTTTATAGCTGTGGTAAACATATTCTTCCAGATTTTTACGTTTTGTTGACCTATCCTAATATAATGATAGTCTGTTTTTACCAACTCGATGCACAAATTCTTTATTTCAATACATTTCTTACATTCCCCTACATGTTTCGAGCACTATTGTGCTCTCTTCAGGAGGACAATTGTATTAACACTACATCTGGTACCGTCACTCTCTTTGTGTGACTGCTCAGTACACAGGTGACGAGAGGACTCGTACCCTGTGTACTGAACAGTCACCCAAAGAGAGTGACGATACCAGATGCTGTACTAATACAATTGTCCTCCTGAAGATGAGCACAATAGTGCTCGAAACATGTAGGGGAGTGTAATAAATGTATTAAAATATAGAATTTGTGCATCAAGTTGGTAAAAAAAAAAGACTGACATTCTTCCAGGTACAAGCTTGTGATGCACATTTCACAATACGGAAGACAGGCAGTACAATAGCCTACTTGAATGTACACAGGACAGGCATTTTAGGTGTTTGTAAATTTATATACTACCAACATTACGACTTGAGAGACATGTTTTGGTGTTTCCTTGCGAAACAATATTTGTTTGCATTGCGATAATCTAAAGAACGTCGTATCGGAGTTCACAAATTTTCTGCAAATCTAGCAGCAGCTTTAAAACTCAGGAGCCAGTATATTGCGATGTAGCCAGCTCATGCATTTTTTTTTCGCGCGACAGCCTTCAGTGGGCCAGGGCCTCCTCATTCACGAGGTATCTAGATCACACACAACGACACACCACAGACGGTAGGACTCCTCTAGACGAGTGATCAATTCGTCGCGGAGACCTCTACCTGACAACACACACAACACTCACAACAGACAAACGTCCATGGCCCGGTGGGATTCGAACCCACAACCCCAGCAGGCGAGCGGCCGCAGACCTACGCCTTAGACCGCGCGGCCACTGGGACCGGCAAGTCCATGCTTAGGATGCACAAATATTGGGAACCGCCGTACATAACTTAGTCACCACGGCAATGTGGCGCACTGGACTGTGCAGCCCTGTCTTGTATATTTCAATAATATTCCTGTTCTACGTTTAGCACATTTAGGAACGAAAAAAAAATTTAGTTTCTTCAGAACATTCTTAGAAATCTACATACGATCCCGTTTCTGTCCTCACTGCGCTCCTGCAAGCTACGTTGTCGGTGTCTGACTGCCTGCCCTCAATTTCTGAACGCTAGACATGCCACTGTGACACTAGCATCACGGATTTGCACAACGCTAAAGCCCTCATTAATGCATGTTTACAAAATACTGCATGACAAAGTACTATGAACACGTTTACAAACAATGCGAATTGTTTTGAAGTCCTAAAAGATAATCCGAAAAGACAAACGCATTAAAGTCAAGTGGGTAAAATAATCGTGTTCAGAGTCTGACAACTTAAGAACATCGCTTCGGTAACACTGTTAACACAGCGATTCCCAACCCGTGTTCCATGGAACTCCGGTGTTCCGCAAGGTGCGAATAGGTGTTCTGCGTAAAACATCTGAAAATCATAGAGTTCATGGATTTTGTATTAAATTTGAATTGGCGTATTTGATCATAGTTGAATATACTGTTTGTACAATCATTTTTGTAAGAACCTTTCACTTGACTGCTAACAGATCTCGTTGCGCTGAATGTTGTTTAATACACGAAGGACCACATGACAGAAGCGTTCCGTAAATATTTACTAAGTTAAAAAGATTTCCGTGACCAAAAGAAAATTTTGGGGAAAAAGTACCGCAGCTTCATTCTGACTAAGCGGTTTAAAAGTTATGGGAAGTCGTCAGAGACAAAGAGTGAATTTATTCTCTGCTACCGCTTTCCATTCACTGAACTGTGCTTGAATTCGCTGTCTTGTTCTCAAACAAACGAGCACACTGACATAAAATTACCGTCATAACGAAAAAAATTTTCCTTGCGACATTTATAATCTTTCCTTATTCATCTCCGTATATCACTCCATCTGATCACGCCCATGGTGAATTTTTTATGCTAACAAAGTGGGTATCCTTCAAGAAGAGTCGCAGTAATTTCTGTGACTTAAATGATCCATCACCTCTATCTACACTCTTCCGGCACGCACAACTTTTGCTCTGAACCTGCGCCCTCTTTTGGAGATGTCTTTGTAATTGCACTGCATACCGTGATTTAGGGCAAACGCGTTTCTCCTTAATGGCATTCCCTAGAGTAATTCTATTGCTCATAAATATTATGACAGGATCTCTTACTGCGGCTGCAGTATCATGTCGTTAGCGCTTCTGCTTCGCGTTTGGTAGGTCTGGGGAGCAAATGTTGGCCCCTAGGCCGTTTAACCCAAGGTGCTGGTGACTTTCTTAGTCACTCCAGGTACATTTTGCGACCATAAATTATAGAGCTCCCATTTTCTTCCTTATCTTTAGCAATTCGTCGCTCACAAATCATCTTGCCATTCGCAGGTACATGACGCACACAGATTGTAAAGCGTTGTGGGCTATTTCATGAAGCTAAATTTAGACATTTAATTTGTCAGGTAAAATGTTGTTTGTTAAATTTATTGGTAGATATGTTTCTATATTATTTTATTTCATATCCTTTTTATAATCTTTACCTTTTAGTCTAATTTTCAAGCGGCCATAACTCCGTAACCCTTTAAGACCGGACACCTGTTTATATAAACTTCGTGACCACACAGGCCACACAGTTATGTCCACAACTCATGTCCGGACCGAAGGCTGTAACAGCCTTCGGTCCGGACACTCATCCATCCTGCCTGCACTTAACTTGAAACCAGCAGCAACTTGAGAACCAGACGGCCTATGTGGTAACCTATGCTATCGTCGTGAGGTCCTGATGATGGGCATAATGGTGCCCGAAACATGTTGAGCCTAATGTAAGCGTAATAAAGTAATAAGTGGCATCTAGTTGAATTTTATTCTTCATTTGTCAAGATGATGCACAGTCCAATACACATCAGATTCTTCATTACTAAACTGCACGGTCGAGTGCCTGTCCTTCGCTTCCAAAAGTTTAGCTCTCCTGCCTAGATTTCTTCATGTCTCTCCTGTTTCCTGTAGGCAAATTTCAGAATGCCGATCCCAGCTTCCGCGCGTTCTAAAGCGTGAGTCTGGGGCTGCTCTCTTGATGGAATTGCGGGATCGAATCCCACCGGGGGTATGGAGGTTAGTGTATTGTGAAAGTTGTGTTTTTTGCATATAGAGGTCTCTGTGACGGCCCGATTGCTCGTCCAGAGGATTCCTACCGAGTGTGGTGTGTCTGAGTATGATCTCGAAACTTCAACAATGAGGCGGTGTAGGCCAGAGTAGGGCAGTGGCACCACAAGATAAATAATTTCAGGGTAATGCTTTATTTTTATCCTTGTACCGTACATTTGTTGGTCATAGTACAAAATAAAGGAACAAAAAGAAACTAAAATTCAGCACAGTAATTCAAGTTAGGTCGCGACACCTTCTTATAATATTCTTGGTAGAGGACATCCCGTTGTGTTTAAAGTACGTCAGTAAAATGTAATTATATACGTACTCCGTCTATTTTACTATTGGCCAATAGTAAAATAATAATGCAATAGTATATATTTGTGTCAGACGGAGTACATACATAATTATATGTGCGTGTCACATCTTTCCGGTGTATGCCGTGTGTCCAGCCAATGTCGTCCCCCGCGATTTGATCACGCTGACGATATTCGGTTAACAGCAACTGCGAAATATGCAAATTTTGATACCCCTTACTACATGTGCACTGCTGTCTTCGTCAGCTTGCATCCTTTGTCTTCCTCAGGCTCTTACCTCTACAGACGCCTTGTCGATGAATAGTGCCACTATCCTGAGACGAATTTACAGTAAAGCCATATTGAATCGTCATGATAGTGTTATTTCTTTAATGCTACTTCAATATTATCCTCTTATCTGCGCATAGGTCTTCATAGTTTTCTGTTTCTTTCGGGCGTACTATTAAATTTTTATACTGATGTCTTATATGTGGCGTGCATTCTGTATGTCCTGCTCATCTCTCCTAATTTGCCGGTGGAATCTTAGGCTTTGATCCTGAATGTTATCCTATGATACTCGTACTCTGCGCGTATGTTACTGCTGTTTTCCCGGTTACGTATTCTGCTTCAAGCCCACAGAAGAATTCTTTAATCGAAACATAGTCTATCCTGACACCAGGCTGTCATTTCCTAGCTCCGAGGTATTTGCGGAATTAACAACGTCGAGGGGAAACCAGGAACTGTATAATCCGTTAACGCTCGCTTGATGTGAATTTCGCATGCTCCATACAAACCTCAAGTTATTTGGTATGTAGCTCCTACATTAATTATAGGTTGTTGCATTCCGCCATAATGTTATAGACTCTTAGGCCGTGCTTCGTGCTATGTAGCAAGTGATTAGTCTCGCCACTTCCAGCAACGACTTTCATCTCCTGTTGGCGGTGATGTCTCCCTGATTCTGTCGCCAGGCAGGACTGTCCTTCTCGCCTGGTGGTGTTGAAACCATCAGGAAATCCCTGATGAGAAAGGAAATATGCAAAACGGTTGGGGCAATGACTAAACCGCATGGAAGTTAGAGGCATGCAGCTCCCGCAAGCCAGGAGGAGCAAACCTCATAATGGCGAAAGGATAAGTAGAGGAGATGGGAAGTATGAAGGGGAAGTCTGGGATGCCAGGAGATTTGTAGTGGTTGATTCTTGTTGCCTCCAACTCCGGGGTATTGACGTGCTGACCGCCTGTACACCGGCGATACACTTGTATCGGATTCATATTGCGTTGGACTGGCAGTAATAAGATTTCTACGAGCTAAATTTGCCTTCGCAAATTCCTGTGGTAATTGCGTGTCTCTCCACTTATGTATTTCTGAACATAACAAGCTTCTGATTTCTGTCTGTTGAAGTTTTAACTTCGGATTTGCGAATTAAATGGCGGTAAAATAGAGTGGACTGGATGTATAGCAGAGATACAGCGAGGAGCAAGTGGTGATTTGCTGTGTTGTGTAGGGTTCTTTTTTTTTTTTTTGGAGGTCATAGTCGAAGACCAAATAAATAAAATCTTCACGTCTGACGGAACCGAACGTTTTATTGCCAATGTCACAAAAGCTCGCGACTGTGCTCTATCCTGAACCATAAGAATCCACCACATGACACCACCCACTCTGTGTTTAATATAAAATTTTCCTCTATCCATAGAACTTAAAGTTGTCCCCCCCGTACTGGCTTGCCGACTCTCATTGTGTGTGTATTTCACAGCTCTCTCATGCGCAGTCTTTGTTGTCACATCATATTCCCCCTCTTAAGATCACCGGAATAATATCGGTTGGTATAGTTAGTGAATACACCGTTACGTTATTTTCCTGTTTTGCTGACCGTGCACCTCAGTATAGTCTTAGTAATTAACCAACTTAATGCACAAAATCTTGTTTTATAATAGTGCTCGAAACATGTAGAGGCATATAATAAACTTATTATAAAACAAGATTTTGTGCATTAAGTTGGTTAATTACTAATACCATTACGTTATTTTACTGACGACCGGCAAGTTAGTGATGAAGGAAAAGACTGAAGTATAAATATTAATGCGGATCTTAATAAAGCCTGTTGCGTGTATTTTATGTGACTATCTCACTGTCACCAATGGTTGACTTTGGTTGTAGCTGTCTTGATCTTCCGAGCTTTATTAAGACAAAATTCAGTGATTATTTCGGGTTTTTTGTTTTTGTTTTTGGCGCGACATCCCCCAGTGGGCCAGGGCCTCCTCATTCACGAGGTTTCTAGATCACACACAACGACCGCACCACAGTCGGTAGGACTCCTCTGGACGAGTGATCAGCTCGTCGCAGAGACCTCTACCTAACAACACAGCATTCACAACAGACAAACTTCAATGACCCCGGTGGGATTCGAACCCACAGTCTCAGCAGGCGAGCGACCGCAGACCTAAGCTTTAGGCCGCGCGGCCACTGGGACCGGCGGTTATTTCAGTAGTAATCTAAAATATGACAGGACAGCCTCTATAAGGCGGGGCTCCAAAATGTCTTCATTGGCCTACCCTTAAAATGAATGAAGATAATTCGAAAGTTTAGATAAAGCGGCCAAGTTAATTCTCACTCTTGAGGTGCGTCATCCCCGTTGTGTTGGATCAATATCAAAGAATTTTGTGTATTACACGTACAGTCGAACACAACTACATTTTACCTAGTAGTAAGTAGGAATAGTAGGAATACAACTACATGTTTCGGTCCTATATATGTGCCATCTTCAGGTTGAGATTCAACTAACATATCAGTTATATAAGATGTGTGGGGTGTTTTTCTGGGGGTTGGGGGAGGGGGGAACGAGATCTCGTTGTTTGAATAGTGGGTACCATGACCTAGGGCTGTTATAGTGGGTACCATGACCTAGGTCTGTTATAGTGGGTACCATGACCTAGGGCTGTTATAGTGGGTACCATGACCTAGGTCTGTTATAAGCGGATTTTTAGCTGTTATGTGCGCATGTCAAGTGGGTTACTATTCTAAGGGTATGCTATAATTGGTATCATTAGTAAAATGTACTTTAAAATACTCAAATTATACTTAAAACTAGTATATAGTTGTATTCGACTGTACGTGTAATACACAAAATTCTTTTATATTAATTCTTACGTTTTATAGTCGGGGTATTTGTTTTAAACAGGGCAGTAAGTTTCGCTTTGATATAAACGGCCCATTCATCCTCCTCCGAAGAGTAGCCAGCTCTCAGCATGTGGCAGGTAGATTGCTGGACCGCTTCAGTGAAATTCAGTGTGTGATGCTGATGTTGGCTGTGATTTCAGGGTCGTTTGATCATGAGGTCGCCGTGAATATTCTGAGAGAAATGTCGTCCTTTTGCGTGCAGATTCGTCACACGCGTGGTCGCACTACAGTGTCGTTATGTGCATTGTGTGTCTACTGCTTCTACATTCACGTGCTGCGCTTGCAAGCAATGAACCTTTTCCACTTACAGAGAAACACACACACACACAGTGGCGGACAGACCCTGATGGAAAAGGAACGGACAGTATAAATGAGAAGCGAACTGACAACCATCAAAACACAACTTTATGAAATTATGACTCAATCAGCTATATGTTTCGACCCCTTAGGTGTCATCATCAGGCTGATTCCAAAACATATTAGGAAGTGTACACATTATATATGAAAAAGAGATCTCACTTTTACAGATTATGTTACAAGTCCAGTTTCTTATACTATCAATTTCAAGATTAAAATTTGTAAAAATAGCTTTTAAAATCTTCAAATTAAAAAATTAGCAAATGTCGGTAATGGAAGTTTACGTGAAGTTCTACTGGCGGTTGTCATGTGGTGGCTTCCTATGACAGTATGTAGTGCATTAGAAATGGTTTGATAGTCCATGGTTATATAATATGTATTTCCAGTACTTACATTTTGAGTGTAGTGTTTCGGTGTTAGGGCCTATGTCACTCCCCAGCATGTGTCCTGTTTACATCATAGTGAAGGTATTGCGTAGCGACAGCGTGTAGTTGACGATACACCATCTGTCCAGTGCCGTGTTGAACTATTCAAATATTTTGTTTTTAAGTAATATTGCTTGTATCATTAATCTGTGTGCTTTCCTTTGTGCGTAATAAATATTATGTCCATAATGTCTTTCATGTGGCTTAAAGAATTGCCATGATTTATTAAATGGTGGGCATGGGCTGAATTGCTGTAATTATTTTTGTAGGCCAAGGCGTGTTCTTTAAACCTTGTTTGGAATTTTCTACGTGTTTGCCCGATATAAACATGTAGCTAATTGAGTCGTTATTTTATAAAGTTGTGTTTTAGTTGTTGTGGTTGTCAGTTTGCTTTTTATTTATATCCCCAACACGACGGAATGCATAAAGTTAAGCACGGAGAATGTAACATTATAATAATGACATGAGTTTGCCATATGTTCCTTGCAACCCTAATGTTCTCTTGAATACTGAAAACCGAAATGCTTCGGTGGAACACGTTACGAATAATGAATGAGAACGGGCAGTATACATAAGACGTATGTCAACTGGATTAGAACACTTATTGCTAGGCAGCCGTACGGCCTCCTTTATAAAGGATAAACATAAGATTAAAATATCTCATATTGGAGGACAGGCTAATTAATAAAAACCAGAGATCCGCCTCAGAAACGATAAAAATCGAAATAATGCCAATGCCACCTAATGCCAATGCCACCTAATGCCAATGCCACCTAATGCCCGTAATTAAAACAGCTAAAAACTTTTGTATTTGAAATACAGGATTATTCGAAATGATTGTCGGGGTTTTAACAACTGCCACCTCATTCTCCAGATGCAACCGCGTGTGATTTCTTTCTATGGGGTTACGTCAAGGATCAGGCTTATGTTCCTCCTCTTCCCGCAAGTATCCCGGAAGTGAAGGTACGAATCAGAACCACCATTGAAACCATCACCGCTGACATGCTTCAAACAGTTTGGAACGAGGAGAAGGTATGTAGTCAAACACAACTTAATCACTGAGGTGTATTTAATGACTGTGATGGACTGTGATGCACAACGCCACACCTGCCGAGAACAACCCCCCAGCCCCCCTTCCACAAATTAGAGTTATGGTCTAGTTTATATTTCATGTATTTTGTAGTACTACCTGTATCTGTTATGTTTCATAGTGTTTTATCTGACCCCTGTTTTGATTCGGTTTGTCAAACTGTGCGTATGTAGAGATCTCTACACCACGCGCGCGCGCATGCATATAGCTAGCCCTTAAGTTCCCTAGACAACCTGATGATGGCCAATACAGGCCGAAACATGTAGTTGTTTCCTTCACAGTCATTAAATACACCTCAGTGATTAAGTTGTGTTTGACTACATACCTTCTCCTAGTTTCACACACACAACGGGGATGACACACTTCCTAGAGTTTGGAACGAACTCGATTATCGCGTTTATGTTTGTAGAATCACAAAGGGTTCACATATAGAGCACCTGTAAGGTATGTAACAAAACTTGGAATGTTGTTCTTTTAAATAAAAAAATACATATACTCCTATCTCAAGCGTGTTGTTAAAACCCCGACAATCATTTCGAATAACCCTGTATATTAATAGCCACTTGTTTGTATGTAGGGATGACAGGGAAAAATGTAGTGTATACATTCTGTAATGAACACATTAACAGCCTTACAGGTAACGTGAAAAGTAACAATAACACTGGATATAAATACATCTTTATAAATCAGGGTTTACAAAACAACGTAGTAAATAAATATAACAGGTAAAGAGACATGCAGTTTACTGTAATGCTGTGTGACAGCTGCATCAATTAGTATATCGAACAAACTGGCAAATGGAACACACGTTTCATCGAGTATAGTCTGTAAATAATATCTGAATGTTCTGGACAAGGACGCCAAAGATTGTCAACAGCGGGTCACATGATATTAAGTTTATATGTGCGGGCGCCACGAGTATAATTGAGAAAGGGGCAGAATTACTTGTATATATTGTTACTTTTTTTTTTGACTGTGCATCTCGATACACCCGTGTAATGAAAACCCTCTCGATGCACTATTTATCATCAGTTTCTTTCGTCAATCAACCTCTACATGTTTCGGGCATATTTGTAAACCATCATCAGGAGGTGTAGTGTATATATACAGTTGGTAAGTGTTGTATATATAAAGTATACCTCCTGATGATGGACTGCAAATATGCGCGAAACATGTAGAGGTTGATTGACGAAATAAACTGGGGGTAAATAGTGCATCGAATGGGTTTTCATTACACGGGTCTTGGTAACTATTTAATTAAATTTCACTCTCCAAAACTTTTGACGGCGGATAAATCCGCACTTGTCTTTGGTTTCCCTTTCTGTCAGACAAATGTCCATCCTGTATACGCAGCCCTGAGAAAGTACATTGAAGATGTTGGCTGATGAAAATGCAGCTGCCGTTGTATGACGTGGCATATTGACAGGACCGGTTTAAGGCTATCACAATGCATGTAGTTGCATGGGGTCTCACCATTCGTGGACCCCAGAAAGGCTGGCTGTTTTCCAGGTTTTCTATCAAATGTATTTGGTGTAAATGTGTGCTATCTGCTTTGTCGATTGAGGATTACATACTGGTAAAAAAGCCCTCCCATTACAGGCTTGGACAGGCCCAGAGGGTTACAGGAGTTTGAGGCTACCAGATTTCAAGACAGTCGGCACATAAAGGTGGTAAGGTTGTCAGCCCTACGCACCGGCCATCTTTATCCCCAGGAAATATTCCTGGTACTAATTTCTTTTAAAGGCTGTGTCAACCCCAGGGCCATAGTGCGGCCAGGAAAATTGTGCTAATAAAAAATTCCAATGACACCATCGGGAATCGAACCCGTGACCTTCCGGCTTGTAGCGCAGTGCCTGAACCAACTGTGCCACCGCGTGCCATTACTTATAGGCAGTACATCAAAATTTATTTTGTGTCCACAAATATTACAAAACAGTCCTGAATATTCGTTTCGATTTCTCTGAATCAGAACTTGTATTTTTATACGAGCGTAGTTTATGTTATAGATAAACTTCCCGTTGTTTCCTTTGCTAGTTTTTCCAGTTATTTCCTAAAAATATGACAACAGTAACACTATTACAGTTACATACACCTTACTGTAAGTAGTGTGGTGGCCTGAGAACGAGTGGCTACACCTCAAACCTTGCTTATGAATTCCCAGCTGCTCTTTTATTTGAATTGTGTTGAAAAGGCAACATGTATTCAAACATCACAAGATTGCGTTAGAAATCGGTTCGTATTTATTAGCCACCCTGATTCGTGTCATGCCCAAGAAGAGTATAAATTATAAATGTTAAATTTACTCCTGTGAATATTACTGCAATTTGAGCTCTAGTCTTTTTGGGATTATGGTAAGTCCAGTGAATAATAATAATAATTTGGGATTATGGTAAGTCCAGTGAATAATAAAAATAATAATTTGGGATTATGGTAAGTCCAGTGAATAATAATAATAATAATATTTATTAACTGCAATTGGGTTGTCACCCGGTGGCAGTGGTTATTTTACATGAAATTGGTTACTGATAAATTTAAGTCGGGAGGGCTACATGAGCAGCATGCAGTGGCAACTTGGAATGTTGGGAACCATCTCAGCATTTGCTTATAAACAGAGGGAAACCAAGAAAACCCTGTGTCGAGGTGTCCGGTCGCAGGACCTTCCGAATACTGACTTATAGCCAGCAGTCCGGTATTTAAAGTAAAAACAGCAATACACACACAGTACAACAATGGTGAGAATCATTTGATGAATCGTGCTGTGTTTGCGAAAGCTGTTATATTGACAAGACGTAGTGGAAGTGTACTACTGCACAGTAGGTATCATGTAGTATTGTATCAGTCGATGGGTTTTCCTAGTACTGCACCAGTTAATCCTTCTATTGTGCATAGAATAATAATAATAATAATACAGTAATAATGAGATGGGCTGGGCATGTAGCACGTATGAAAGAGAAAAGAGTCGTATGCAGGGTGTGTTGGGGAAACCTGATGTAAAGAGCCCACTTGGAAGAACCAGGCGTAGATGGGAGAATAATATTAAGATGGATCTTCAAGAAGTGGGATGTGGGGGCATAGATTGGATTTATGTGGCTTAGGATAGGGACAGGTGGCGGGCACTTGTGAATGCGGTAGTGAACTTCCGGGTTCCGTAAAATGCGGGGAATTTCTTGACTAGCTGAACTGGTTAGGTACTCAAGTATGACACTGTTGTATGGAGTATGGATTATGGAGTATCGTGAATAGAAATACAAACCCTATTGTTCATGAGCAGGTTGCTATGTATATTAATTGGCACTTGTATATTGTTGCAAGCTATCTAAAGGTTTTGATTCCTGTTGGTACAGCAATAATTATTGTTGCTAATGCAAAGTATGCTCGTTTGACACCGTCTCTTCCGACCGTAAATATATGTTGTGCTCATAATATGAGTCCTAGTACTCTAATTGCTTTTACGGCAAAGATTGTTCCCAGGTGTAAATTAGTTTATATTAGTTTATACTAGTTAGCACTACAAAATATATAACCTGATATTCGAATGTAATATCCGAAATATAGCATATTTAAGTGCCATCAGTAATGTTGCAAATTTGTGTTGATATATCCTTTTGTGCTACAGTAACAACCAAACTGTTCGTTACACTCAACTACGTATTTGGCAATCACAAATTCAGCTACATGTTTCGATTTAAGATTAATCCATCATCGGGCTGAGTGTAAAAATTATAAAGGTAAAATTGACAACTTGAAATCTCAACTTGAATGTTCAAAAATTATAGTTGTAAATTTTATCTTTCTAATTTGCCTACACCACGGCCTGATGATGGCTTAATCTTATGTCGAAACATGTAACTGATTTTTTATTTCCAGATACATTGTTGTGTTTGAAAGATATTTATTGGTTTTGATATCGAAAACACCGAAATCTGCTTTCACTTAGATTCGTTTGTGATGCCGCCCCGATCCCCGCTGATGCTCACTGTAGTTCGTTGCTACCCGGCAGACGAAAGGTGGAGTGGAGTAGCTAAACCAAGGACTTCCACTTGAAGTTGGCTGTGTGGCTTCATGATTTATTGGACGAATACCGTCCACGTCAAGTGGGTGTTGAGGTCTAAATTGACACAAATGACAAGCAACTGACTCGGGCTGACCAAAGCGCTCTCGTCTTATTTGCGCGAGTCTGCCTCCAGTCTGTCATTCTTGACTCCTTCATCTAAAGTTACGGCTTAGTGATTCCTTCGTCAGACAACACCGCTAGAACTGCCTCTACCACAGCGCACTAGGGTCATATAACCTACTTGTATGGGTGCATTTATCCTAAGAAGGTTGGACTTCCACTCTGAATTGGCCCACACCCTAACGATAAATCACGCACTAAGAGGAGATGCTTGGAACAGCAGGGGTGAACAAGTCCCGGGAGCAAGATCGCTGTGGCGCATAACTTGTGTACAGTGGCACCTAATATCTGTTGGTCCTCAGAATTGAAATTGGTCCATGACAAAATTCAGGCGCTTAGAATTTTGAGGTTCCTTCTAGATTTTTTGGAAAATTTGTGCACTGTTGTCTTGGAGAGTGAGAAGCGTAACTAACACTGTTGCTGATTCCGTGGAAGATGTTGGGTTTCCAATGCATAGTACATATGAAGATTACAGTGTTCTGGTGTATGACGCCGTGTATTTTGATGGATTATTACGGACGTTTTTGCAGAAGTTTTTACTTTTTCCATCATGAGGCGTCAGTTTGTGTGGAAAGTAGAAAGTGTTACATTTTCTGTCGCTTGTCTTGGTCTTAAACGTGATAAAAATCTCAGTGAAACGTCGCTCACGTTTGTTGCTGTTTCCAGAAACTCGTCAAACTAAAATTAAAAGTTGATCCTTTAATAAGCTGCCTGGTGGGACTTAAAGGTCAAGTCTCTCATTATAGTTTGATATTGAGAATGTGTAAATAAGATCTTCGTTCCCTTGCTTTGAGACGTCTTAATGTGACGTCATTTTATGTTCAGTACAAACATGAAACTTCTCCACTCCCTTTAAAATAATTCTGGATATGTATGAAGGAAAATCAAAGGTCAAAGTCACTCGTATAGGTTCTGAAAAAAGTCATAATAGAGTTTGACGTTCAGGTGACCGTGCATCGTGATGAATTCTTATAATAAAACCAACTAGGTGCACTAATTTCTCAAATTTATTTTTGGAATAAAACTCTACATATTTCGGACAGTTCCTCTGTCCATCATCAGGAGTTTTTCACTGTACACACAGCAATGGTATATGTCATACAGGACAGCTTGCTGTCAGCAAACCTGTATGACATACACCATTGCTGTGTGTACAGTGAAAAATTCCTGATGATGGACATAGGAACTGTCCGAAACGTGTAGAGTTTTATTCCAAAAATAAATTTGAGAAATTAGTGCATCTAGTTGGTTTTATTATAAGAATTCATAATACAGTGGTTACCGTTACTTTATTTTGCAGTGTATTTCTGTGTTTTCCAACGCGTTTGGTCGAACGGCTTTCATGTTTCCTGAGTCCGTTGGAATGAGGTGTTTCGCTGGCGCTTAACTTGATCTTTCGCACGGACTCTCCATCACTTGTATTCATTTCAGAAGCGATTTTATGCTATGTGATCCTTCGGTTTTGCCGGATATGACAATCAGTCCTGTTTTCACTACTGTGTACCTTGCAGTCGATGGCAACCCAAAACCCGCATAATTGACAACAATGGTCGTGCTTTGGTACAGCCGTGCTCACTTTGTCGCGGTGTTGTCAGTAAAACACCCACATTCCGTGTTACCACTTCCGTAGTTACAAGTGATAACATAGTTAACATGCGCCGTATTCTTTCAGTGCTGCCAACGTCTCTTGTCATGGAAAATAAAGGTGTCTTTATTTTTCATTTCATTGAGTATTGTTCTGTCCTCCGTCTCTGTTGTTCAGTACTTTTACCCAAACTCATTCCAACTTCGAATCATTTTGTGTATTTTCTTCTTCTTTCTGTGTACCCATTTTCTTTCCAGTAAGAAATAAGTATTAAAACTTCTGACCGTTTCTTTAAGCTTGATTAAGCACCTATCTTTGCACTTCTGTGTTCCTTTATCTAGTGACTAAGCACTTCTTTTCGGTTATATGATATTTTATTTTCATAATCTGTTAAATCCCAAGCTGCACGTTATATTTTATCAGCTTTATTGGAACAATATATTATATCTCGCAAACAAAGTGCTTTTTGTGGAAACAGCCTTCCGTGAATATCAAATTTGACGTTCAGGTGACCGTGCATCGTGATAAATTCTTATAATAAAACCAACTAGAGGCACTAATTTCACAAATTTATTTTTGGAATAAAACTCTACATGTTTCGGACAGTTCCTCTGTCCATCATCAGGAGTTTTTTTTACTGTACACACAGCAATGATATATGTCATACAGGTTTGCTGACAGATTGCGATATATACCATTGCTGTGTGTACAGTGAAAAACTCCTGCTGATGGGCAGAGGAACTGTCCGAAATATGTAGAATTTTATTCCAAAAATAAATTTGAGAAATTAGTGCATCTAGTTGGTTTTATTATAAGAAGTGTATGTCAGGTCTCTGCTTCGTTATGGCGTACAATGTATTACGTTACAGAGAAGCAGGTGATGAAGGTGGTTCATTATTCATTGCTACGAAATGTTCACATACATACACACACACCACACGCACACACACCACACACGCACACACACCACACACACACACATACACACACACCACATACACACACACACACATACACACACCACACGCACACACACAAACACCACACACAAGTCTCTGTTCTCACGGTATTCAGATACAATCGCAGAAATTACTGTCATGTCATGCTGGAGGGCGTAATTATGACTAGGCGCAGTCAGTGAGCTGTCTAAAGAATGTATGAAAGCAGATAAGGCAGTGTTAAATAATAACAAGACAAGCAACGTACATCAGACGTCACTCTGAGACGCGTTCGTGCAACCGTTGTTGTAGTAGCATATCAATAAGTATTAAATATTCTGAGAATGTATTTGTAGCCTTGTGTATCCAGCATGCGATGCGCATGCGCCATATTCTACTGTCGTCTGTGGCCTGCCCTGCTGTACAATATTTTTCCACATTATCTAAAAAAAAAGGCACGATTTTCGGAAAACGTTATGGAATATAAAACGTGTGTTTTGGTTTTATCTACAGCTTTTGTCTGAATCCTTTCTCATTCTAAGAAGAAATGAGCGAGATATGATCAAAAACGTATATTGGTCTTCATGTACAGTGGCCGTCATTCTTGTCAGATTGTAATGAAACTTGAACTTCCTCGAGAGATCTTCAAAAAATATGCAAAATTCATGAAAATGCGTCCAGCGGGAGCCGAGTTATTCCATACGGACAGACAGACAGATATGACGAAGCTGACAGTCGCTATTCTCAATTTTTCGAAAGCGCCTAATAAACAACAGGCCGATCACCATGACCGCGCGGCCTGAGGGTGGGCCTGCAGCCGCTCAATTGCTTGGACTGGGAGGTTCGAATCCCGCCGGGGGCATGGATATCTGTCTCTTATGATTGTTGTGTGGTGTCAGGTAGAAGTCTCTGGGACGGACCGATCACTCGTCCAGAGAAGTCCTACCAAGTCTGGTGTTTCTGAGTATGATCTCGAAACCTCACCGATAAGGAGGCCTAGGCACACTAGGCACACTAGGACCGTCGAGCCATGAAGAATAAATAAGTAACCAAAAGCAAATGGCAGTGTCTACGCAATCGGGTCTACAGGTCGTTATGTAAGGGAAATGCGCGGCTCGCGTAAATACAGTTACAGGTCAACTGAATCAAGTTTAAGGGGTCAGTGCAACTGCATTGAGACATCTTAATGTCAACTGCACATTCTTCTGATTTGCAATATTTTACAAACGAAACCTCGTCAGTTGGAACAAAGCAATACAAATATTAAGTCTGTAATAGGTCAGACAGAAAATGCCACTACTTAACTCTGGAAAAGTTTCCGCGTTACATATCACACATATATGCTGCATTAATGGGGTGGGTAGTGAACACCACTCCTCCCACCCGGGCACCCATTGTACAGGTAGGTAGCTGGGTGGGTCCCAGGGCCTGCGTGGCCCGGTATGGAGAAGAGAAAATCTCTTATCCCCAACAGGATTCATACCCCGAACGGTCAAACCCGTAGCGAGTCTTTATACCAACTGAGCCATCGCGGAAAACTGAGTCATATTTCTGTAGTTTGCCAGGATGTATGTGTTTGTGTACAAAATGTCACTATTTTTTGCAGAAGAACAGGCAATGACAATGTAAGAATTGCATAAGGTGTGGGGTAGATGACACAGCGTATGTTTAGGTTAATTGTAGCCTGAAACATGAAGTTTGCTTCCCAGTTTAAGCGTTATGGTGCATGTGAGTCTGTATAAGACGATCATTCGCTAAGTGAAAACGAAACATTATTGACAGCAAAAGCGTTCTTTTGAAATACGTCTCAATCAATTTAGTACTTTAAATTATTATTATT
>Ga0123352_10006734_pt1 | contig 17657 bp, 14 predicted proteins | sample TergutLab28metaG_FD_89700 | JGI IMG/M metagenome (GOLD analysis project Ga0123352, IMG submission 89700) | Labiotermes labralis P1 segment gut microbial communities from Petit-Saut dam, French Guiana - Lab288 P1 | ecosystem: Host-associated > Arthropoda: Insects > Digestive system > Gut ... | reverse complement strand
TTTGTGCCAATTACAATTACATTCAATGTTAATGGCGGTAACGCTCTGGCAAATAACAAAATAGTTTTAGCAACTGAAGCTGATTTTGACGATTTTGTCTTGCCTGTTCCAACAAGATTAGGACATACATTTACAGGCTGGTATTTCATGATTGGTGGAAATAGTTTCCTAATTGATGATACTAATATTTGGAATAATATAGCGTTTAATGCGACTTTAGTAGCGAGCTGGACCGCAAATATATATACAGTAAGTTTTAATGTTAATAGTGTATCGAATATAAGTGTTACATTTGGAGAACCTTACTCTTTACCTTTTCCTTATCGTGAGGGTCATACATTTAATGGTTGGCATCATAACGGAAATCCTGTTCCAAGACAAGGATTGTCCTGGAATATTACTGGTAATGTCGCATTAGTGGCTCAATGGATACCAAATACATATACAATTAATTTTAATGCTAATGGCGGTACAATTTTAGAAAGTAGCACGCCCATAACCTTTGGTCAACCATTTACACTACCGACACCAACAAGAACAGGTCACACATTTTATGGTTGGGCGCTTGGAGGAATTATTATAGATCAAGAAGGCGATTCTTGGTATCGCTTGCCAAGAGAACAAGATGATGGAAATTTCAATCTAGCAGCTCAATGGACTGCGAATATTTATACAGTAACATTTGTATCAGGTGCTAATATGGACTTTGTTGATATGAATAATATGGGAACAGTTACAACTACTGTGACTTTAACATTTGGAGAAACGGTTAACTTTAGATTATTTGCCGCAATTACAGGATTTACACTTGCAGGTCTTTCGATTCAAGGCCAAGGAACTGATATTGTATTCGCAGCTCTTACATCAGAACTTATCATTAGTGGGCCATGGAATATTTCTGGTGATATAACGCTAGTTGCGCAATGGACCGCTAATGTTATTGAAGTTAGATTTGACACAGCTGGTGGAATTGAAGTAGATTCTATTTTTGTTACATGGGGTCAAGCATATATTTTACCAACTACAACAAGATTTGGATTCACATTTGATGGTTGGTTTTCATTAGGAGCAGTAGATATTCCGGCCGCTAATATACCTCTAACTGGCATTTGGGAAAGGACTGGTTTAACAAGTGGTATATATCATATAACAGCACGTTGGGTAGGAAACATATATACAATTAATTTTTTGGGTAATGGCGCTAATTATACTCCAGTAAGCATTTCTGCGACATTTGGACAGCCTTATACCTTACCGACGCCAACAAGAAATGGTCATACATTTACAGGATGGACTCATAATGGAGTACAAGTTGAACAAAATGGAATATGGAATATCTCGATGGAAAGTATTTCATTGAGAGCGGAATGGGTTGGGCACACATACACAATTTCATTTTGGGTTGGAGATGGTTCACCTTTAGAAAATATAATGGTAACCTTTGGGCAACCATTTACACTACCGACGCCAACAAGAAGTGGTCATACATTTACAGGATGGAGTACAGGAGGATTTTCTTCAATACCTCTAACTGGTGACTCTTGGTTTATTCATCATCCTTTTAATAATCATACATTTTCATTATCAGCATCCTGGACAGCAAATACATATACAATTACCTTTAATTCAAACGGCGGAAGTTTTGTAGCACCTAGTAGTGTGACATTTGGTCAAAGCTTTATTTTACAAGTACCAAATAAAGCAGGTCATGCATTTACTGGCTGGTTACATAATGGAACACCAATTGATTCAGGAACATGGAATATTCCTAATAATGTTACATTAGTTGCGACATGGATATCGGCAGAATTTGTCTATGTAGCAACTGGTTATGCACATACTGTGGCTATTGATATTGAAGGAAGACTATGGAGCTGGGGGGCAAACGATAACGGCAGAACAGGCCTAGGTTTGTTAGACGGACTTACAACGATTCCAACGATAATTCCAACTGGAAATGTTAGATTTACGCATGTCGAAATAGCTATTAATCATAATATTGCGATAGACACAGAGGGTAATCTTTGGAGTTGGGGGTCAAATATGGATGGCAGAACAGGACTTGGAAATCTTGGCGATACATTAATCCCAACTATGATTGATACCGGAACTGCTAGATTCACATTTACAGCTACATCTGAAGTACATACAATAGTTATAGATACAGAAGGAAGACTATGGAGCTGGGGGTTAAACACTAACGGCAGAACAGGTCAAGGCACTCTTACGGGAAGCACTTTATCGCCAACGATGATTAATACTGGTACAACTAGGTTTACTTTTGTTAATAACTGTAGAATCAGCGCTTATAATATTGCTATAGATACTGAAGGAAGACTATGGAGCTGGGGGTTAAACACTAGCGGCAGAACAGGTCAAGGCACTCTTACGGGAAGCACTTTATCGCCAACGATGATTGACACAGGCGCTGTCAGATTTGTGGATGTTGGTATTAGATCTGAATTCTCGGTTGCTCTTGACACAGAGGGTAATCTTTGGAGCTGGGGATCTAATATTAATGGTCGTACAGGATTAGGGATTGATATAGGTAATACGATAGTGCCTATGCTTATTAATACAGGAACTGTAAGATTTGATAGTTTAAGTTTAGGTTGGAATTTTGGAATTGCAATCGACACGGAAGGTCAATTGTGGAGTTGGGGCGGTAATACCGCAACTGGTCAAGGCACTTTTGCGGGAAACACTTTATCGCCAACGATGATTTACACAGGCGCTGTCAGATTTGTGAATGTGCAAACACCTTCGGGAAACATGCTAGGTAATGCTCAAACAGTTGCGATAGATACAGAAGGTAATCTTTGGAGTTGGGGAAATAACTTCAGAGGTTTAATTGGACAAGGGCAGAATACAGGAATTGTTACAGCGCCAACAATGATTAATACAGGAAATAATCGTTTTAATAATGTCTTTTTTGGTAGTTCAAGTATATTTGCTATTGATTCCTTTAATCGTGTCTGGAGTTGGGGTATGAATGTTGGGGCTCTTACAGGATTAGGTACACAGATAGGAGATACGACTAGACCAACGATGATAAGAAATATTGATAACTGGATTGAAGATCTTTTTGAGCAGGCTTTCGAAGAACTTGAAACCTTTTTCAAAAATAATCCGATTGATAGATATTTTGGAACAGCTTGGGAGCTTCCTACAACTGTCCAAGGTGGTATTTGGACAGTAGAATATCGAAGAGCATCAGGTCAAGCTTTATTTATAGACGATTGTATTAGTGACTTATTAGATATTCATCTTCAATGGAGATATTTTTATGTTCTTGTTGATATTACGATTTACGGAGTAACACATACAAGAACAATGCGAATTGATACAAAACCACTTTTAGAACATGACATGATTTGGCGCGGTGTTGGAGACAGTCCTACAGGTGATGTTATTTTAAGAATTAATAATAGTAGTAATGGTCAAACCCATTGGACTCTTAGTACTTGGTGGGGTTTCGGCGAAACATATATAACGAGCGGAAACTTTGGAATTGGTTGGAATAATGAGATAACTTTTTGGGGTTATAATGATGATAGAGTTTACGGATTTCTTGACGGGCGCAATATTGAAATACATATTCGGGGAGAGGAAGGCGGCGGTGAAGGTATAAGAACCTTCACGATTGCTATTGAATGGGAGATATATTATCAATTTATTTTTTAAAATAAATTAGAAACAATTTACACAAGTTTTTATCGTGAAGAAGAGTTGCACGGCCTTAAGTTTTAAAGCGCAAGTTCTTCATTCATATGCAAAACAACATTTAAAATGTTATGAAGGGAGTTGATTTTATGGTCAACATTGGCAAAATTAAAGGACTAATGGCTGAAAATAATATTAAGAAATTTGAATTAGCTAAAGTTTTGGGAATTAATGAAAATACTCTTGCCAATAAGCTGCGAGAGAAATCGCCTTTCTTGGCAACAGAGCTTAAAACAATTGCGGATTTTTTCAAGGTTGATATAAATATTTTATTTAAAGAAAAGGATGTAGCATAATGAAAAAAGCTATAAAAAAATTATTGACAATTTTATTATTAGCGATTATTTTATGGATATCTATGTGGTTTTTTAGTCACTACGCACCATTAGATTATCTAAGAACAGAATGGTTATTATGGGACGCCTCGTTTTCAATTCTGGCCTCTTCATTAGTATTTCTATTATTTACATTATTAGTTTTAATTATCAAGTTCACAGTAACAGATAATAAAAAATAGGTTATTAAAGCCAAAATAAAACTATTCTGAGAGATCGGGATAGTTTTTTAGGTTGGCTGACACAAATTTTTAGAAAGTACGTTAGTACAAAAGAAGGAGAATTTTATGAAAAGAGCAATAATTAATGATGTTATGAAAGCCAAGACAAAAAATCTTCAGATGGCCAAATATACATACGATTTATATTCTGAATTAGAAAAAGGTAATATAAAAATTGAAAATTCATTCCCAAAAGGTCAGATTGACTTTGTAGGAATTTTGATAAAATGTGCGCTTGATGTTTTTGATGCATCAATAGACGCTATGGAAAAATTTAATGCAAAAGTATTGATGTTACTGGCCGAAAGGCAATTGAAAAATATGCATTACTGGAAACTCTATTATTTTTCAAATAGTAAAGAAGAGATAATAAACAAAGTAATGAAAGGAAAAAACATAAATGCCAAAAAAATAGTTCTTGATACAAGTAGTCAGGAGTATCAGGATTTTGCGGAGTTTATCAGATTAAGTGAATTGAGAATTAAATATGTTGCCGGCAAAATCAGAGCTAATACAAACATCAGAATCTGTTATGCAAATCATGAAGAAAAGACTGAAATAATTCTGCTTTATAACAGAATTGAAGAAATTACGCATAATTTATTTAATTCTATGAGAAAAAGTCTGATGCCAAATTGTGATATTATTATTTGATAATGAATAATTTTATCAATAAATTTAGCAAAGAAATAGATTATATCTATAAGAATGAAAAATATTCTATACGAGATAATGGCGCGATATTTCGTCATTATAGAATTGGAAAGAGAAAAAGAAAATTGGATAACCAATGGACTTTTGGATGGACCAATAAACAAACCGGATATTTAGAACTTGCCGGATCGAGCATTCATAGGTTAGTTGCTTATGCATTTCACGGAAATCCGCTGACAGACGATTATGTTGTTCATCATATAGATGGAGATCGTCAAAATAACAAATTGGAAAATTTAAAATGGATTTCAAGGCTTGAAAGCATTTTGATGGATCAGATTGTTTTATCGATAGTAATTCATTTTTGCGGAAGTATCGAGGTCTTTAAAGAAAATTCTTTAAAGCTGTTTGCGGATTTAGTCCTTTATAATTTTGAGCATTTTAGTATATCGAAAGAGGAAGCAATGCTTAAATTAGGACATTTAAAAAATTGGGCTTTCACAAACAGCGAAAAAGCAAAAGCAATTTTAAAAAAATATGAGAACATCTTAGGAACATAAACTCAACAATTGATTTTATAAAATAAGTCTTTAAAAAGAAATAAGCCTCGCCATCAATGCGAAGCTAATTTTCTTATAATGATTCTCTTTTCTTTAAAACTTCTTTAACATCTCTAAGATTGGAGTCATATTGATTAAAATATTTCCATTCATTATTTAAGGTAAAGATATAACAAAATTCAATCCAGGACTCATCTACATTCTTTAATAATTCACTTATAAGATAATTTTTGGCTTGAGTATTTTTTTCGCCTCTATCTCTGCCGTAAAACACGCAAACATTTTTTTGGCTTTCATCAAATGTATGTATTGTTTCAGGGTCAGGAGTTACTCTTTCCGCTAAAGCTGACATATCTCCAAACGATAAAAGTTCCTCAACTTTCTGTCTTTCGTTATAATAAGTAACTAGTATTTTTCCATTGTGGTCTGGATACCCATCATAGTGACAATAGCTTGTTGTATACGTTCCATCTTGATTTTCCTTACAAATAAATGACCTTGTTCCCATAATTTTTTCTTTCTCTGTTCTTAAGTTTATCAGCTCTTATAAATTTTGTGTAAATCAGATCTGAGCAACTGAATTTACGAAAAGAGAAGAAAAACATGCAAAAGGATTAAGAAACAAAGAAAAGGAAATTGGAATACCGCAAGGACTGACGTCCATTGGATAAAGGAACGAGGATATGCCGAGAAAACATTTCTTTGGTTCCCTGGCATTGTTATGATGAGCAGTAATTTCAGTTGTTCTGATGGCATTATCATGCACTGCTAATATTTGGAATAAGTTATCAGAAACAAGCGCTAGCTTGTCGAAATTTGCGAAAAAGATTAAATTTAATATATATTTTTTCGTGATATAATTTTTAAGGTGATAATAAATGGAATTAGATGATTTTTATTTACACGTTGGCAAACTAATTTGTTATTTTCAATGTATTGAAAGCGATATTAAATCAATTTATGCCGGTATGCTTTCAGGTGATTATGATAAAAATCTTGCAAAAGTTTCAGAGTGGAGTTTAGGGCAAGCCGTTAATGCACTCGAATCATTAGATCATAGCGACAATAACTATTTTTTAGAAGTTGAAGATTATAAATTATTGAAAGAAATTACAGACATGAGAAACTTTTATGCTCATAACTGTTATACAAAATTTGCTTATGTTGAACGTGATATTGAACATTATATGGCGCTTGACAAAGCTGGCAAAAGAATTATTAATGATTTTAATAGAATTAATAAATTTCAAAGAGTTGTTGAAAAGGTCAGAATAAATTATTTTAAAGAAAGTGCGTAAGGATGATAGTATGGAATCAACGTTAAAATGTAAAAATTGCGGTTATATTGGCGTAGAGAAGAAGTCGGAAATAAAGTATTATTGTCCGGCTTGTAAACTAATACAATTAGTTGATTAAACGTTGTTTAAATGAGCGAAAATCCTTGCTTTTTTAGATAAAATATAGTATAATATTAGCATGGGAAAATTCTTAGGGATTTCTCCCTCTTTCTTTATATACACATATTTTAAATACGAATATAAAATACAATCATCGAATAAGAAAATCCCGCAGATAGCGGGTTTTTTATTTTTCCGGATATATCAATAGATAATGAATTTAAAGAAGTCAGAATGACAAATTTTGACATTCATGTCTTTTTATGCTATAATAGATTTAACTTTTATATATAAAATATATAAACGGTTATTACAATTTGAGCGATTCGATAAAGGAGAAATTATAATGAAAAAGATTAATTTATTGTTTTTATCTTTTATATGTTTTTTCTTATTAAGCGCTTGTAATCAAACTGATGATGATTGGAAAAGAGTAGCGAGCATCAGTTACAGTTCTGTTTGTGGCAGAAATAGCACTCATAATACACAAGTTGTACTTCACATGATAAACGTCAACTTCATGACCGAAAGAGCATTTTTAGAAGCTGAAAAAAAATATGAAAGTTTAGGGCTACTTAACCAAATGCATCTTATACATGTTAGTGGTGTATTTATTAGAACGCCAATAACTCCATTAAATAATGACCGGACACATTTATTTCAACATTTGGAAATTGGAAAAACATATCTGGGATTTTCCATAACAGGTGCTCTAAGTGACAGATTCGAATTTTTTAGTTTTGAGGTTTATGAAATTGAAATCAGATATTTATATATAAAACTTCCATCTGACCGTGAAATATCAATTAGGAATCACAGATTTCATTATACTAGAGCAGTTACCGAATTTACTATAACATATTTTATTTAGAATTTCTTTTCGCTATTAAAACTCTGCTTATTGCGGATTTTTTTTATCGAATGTGGCTTGCCACCATCGAAGAAGATTATGACTTTCCGGAGCAAACGACTAAAAGCGAAATTTGACGGAAATGGATCTCATAATAATGAGAGCCGGTGAAGATAATGAGCATTAGAAGATTGCATTGGCCCTTGGCCTTCGATTAAATCGAATCCGGAAATTAAATCTGCGAAGATATATATTTTGTGCCGGCGAAAGCCGGTTGAAAAGATTGTGTACACATGTCTTTTTAAAAAAGGAGCGTTAGCTCAAAGAAAAAGGGATTGCTCCCTTAAGCTTGATATGTAAAATCATCTTTATTTTTAACAATTGTACCAAGTTTTTCTTCAATCAGTTCATTCAAGGCTTCAGCATTTGGTATAATTTTGAAAGATTCTTTTTCCTTAATAAATTGGCACTTATTAGCTTTTTCTTCAGAAATTGTAGATAGAAGCTTAAGTTTTTTGGCAGGTGCTTTAACTTCAATATCCGTTTTTAGACTTTCCAAGATATCGCTGTAAGCTTTTAACTGTTCCTCGCCAAGATTAGGAAGTTCATTTTTTAATTCATTTAATGATTCGTTAAGTAATGAATAATCAATATGAGTTGATTTTTCTACTTTCTTTTGGATTTCATAATACTCTGAAGTATGTTCGCCAATTACATTAACCATTTCTTTAATTACATTTTCTTCAGCATTGAATTGATTTTTAATTCTTCGCAATGCCTCCAATCTGATAAGAAGTTCTGGTAATTGCTTAATGTATTGTTCTCTCAATTCTTCAGAAACTATGCTTAAAATTTCAATTTCTTTTTCCATGTTTTTTCTCTTTCTCTGTTTAAAGTTCAGCTCTTTTTTAAATTTGTGTAAATCAGATCAGAGATCTTTCTTTACGCAAAGAAGAGGAACATATCTAGGATAAAAAGATTGCCATGAGGAATTGGAATACCGCAGGGACTGACGTCCATTGGATAAAGGAACGAGGATATGCCGAGAAAATCATAGGTAAGATTTTTGGATATGTTATGATGAATCAGTAAATAAAGATATCTGATTGACAGTTTACTTATTTATTAGAATGCCCGCTAGGGCTCGGCAAAATCAAAGAGCCAGCGTAATTGCCGGCAGCTCTTTATTTAGTTTATCAATCATCGTTAGATGCTTTTCTGATTTTTGTAATTAGCCAATTTGATTTTAAAATTTTCGGCCATTAATTTTTCTTCAAGTATTTTTTTATTCCAGCGTTCTATTCTATCATTAGCGATTTGAACAAATGTATCTTTAACCATTTGCAGGTCAAAACTTAGAACTAGTTTTTGATAATCTTCATCGTCTTCAAAATGAAATATTGCATCTTGAAGAAGACCAGCTATATTATCAAGAGAAGTATCTTCCCAATAGCCAGGAATCCATATTGAATCTTCCAGCCAATTATCAACAAATGAATAAATTTCAGAACTTATATTTATCTCTCGCTCGAAAATTTCATTATAATTTTCATCACAGACATTGTAATGTTCAACGAATTTTATATCATACCGTTCGTTGCCTTTGCATTTACAACTTGAACAATCCCAAGGACGGAATAACCCGTCCTCAACAACTTCAAATCCTGAGTATTTTATATTTACACTTTCACAAACTGGACAAATATTTGCGCGATTAGAATTTAATTTTTTCATAAAACACTCTTTCCTTTTGAATTTTTATTTACAAGAGCATATCTATTGCATCCGCCAGCGCATTCAACTAAAATTGTATTTTCTTTAATTTCATTAATCTCATCGTCAGTTAGTCCAATCCATTCACTATTTTTATGTCTTGTAAAAACTAAAATACCAAATAAAGCTCGATGTTGTGATAAAGCAAACGACAGAATAGGGTTATCTTTTAAAAGACCCTCATCATCACACACTACCTCATAATCGGTTTTACCAATTTTCACAGTCACACAATCAATCACATCAGTTTCAATAATTTCATAATAGTTTTTTAGAAGTGACTCCATTTCCTTTATTTCAAAACCTTTCTTTGGATTAAATACTAAAAACTTCTTTTTTTTATTCATAATTTTTTTCTCTTTCTCCGTTTTTTACTTGGTCTCGGCTCCATATATAAATTGTGTAAATCAGATCTGATTCATCTGAATTTACGTTAAATGAAGAAGAACATGCCAAAGGATTAAGAAACAAATTATGAGGAATTGGAATACCGCAGCTGACGCTGATCGGAAAGCAGAGGATATGCCGAGAAAATCAAGATTTGATTCCCTGGCATTGTTATGATGAGGAGTAAATTTCAGATGAATCTGCAATTTTTTATATTTTCTTCATTTTTTCGGATTCTTTTAGCAAAATTCGACATTTTTTAGGAAAGGATTATGTTATAATGATAAAAAACAGGGGGTTTTTATGAATAATTTAAAGAATATTTATGAAAAGCAAACTGAAGATTTCTCATCGTGCACTGAAATTTCAAGCGAAATCCTAATTTAATAAATAAAATTAAAAATAGTAAAAAACTTCAATGAGCACAATATCTCATCTGATTTTTGTTGCGTGATAAAAGTCGATAGGAGGAGAAGTATGGCTGATTTTAAATGTCCTAAATGTGGCAATGAATTTTATGCATCGTCAGGTAGGACTGGTTATTATACTGAGTCTGGAATAGTAATTGATAGTACTGGAAAATGTAACTCTTGCGGAAACCGTTTTATAGTTAAAGGTCACCGAGATAAATTTGATAGAGAAAAAATTATTGACACAATTGAGTTTGAAGAGAATGAGTTTAGCCAACGCGCTGCTGCAGAATCAGAACATCAAAAAATATTGGCCAAAACTAGAGCTGACGAGTTTAAAGCATACGAATTGATGCAGAAAAAAGAAAAAAATAAGTTTTATAAATCATGGTTTATTCTTTTTATGCTAATTCAACTAGGATTTTTAGGATTAATTTTTATAGGATTTCTTGATTTACCATTTGAACCTCAAGAAATTTTTGCTGTTTTTATTGCTTTGCCGGTGGGACTATCTCTTGGTTTAAATATTTGTTGTTGCACGGCAAACAAAAAATTGATGAGAGTAACAATTTTGTTAATGATATTAGTAATTACTGTTGTTATCCTTTTATTAGTAGAAAGAAATGAATTTTGGTTTACTGGATTATTAGGATTATTAGTCATAGTATTTTGTATAAATGGGATTCATTTTGCTGACATTTATAACGAAATGGATAGTGGTTATGGCAATTCTTTTATTAGAGATAAAGTTTTTAAGGGATATATTGGAAATTTTCAGATGCATCTATTTATTTCATCAGTAATATTTGCAGTAGGGATTTTTTCTGGGTTTAAATTCCGTGAAATAATTATTAATGAATTGCATAATGGTCTTTTATCCTTATTCATTGCCATTGTTGGCTTGATTTATATAGGCTTTTCAGTTGCCTTATTAATTGTTTCATTAAAGAGAAGGAATTATTAAATTATATTTTTTTCAGCAATCAAAGGAGAAAACGAATGAAGAGAATTATTATTTTATGCTTAATTTTCATTGGATTTTTTATGTTATCAGCTTGTAACAACCGCAAGGTTTTACATCAAGCAGATAATGATATATTTAATACGAATAGCAAAGTTACAATTTTCGAAGACAATACACTAAGTTTTCAATTCGGTAGCAATAATAGACAGGTTCAATTAGAAGATTTGTTTATTGCTTCTTTTATATACACAGATTTTGGAAGAATAACATTAAGAAATTTTTATTTTACGATAGTTTTAATACATGCTCAAGATATTGCTCAATACTGGCTCGACGAGATGAGTGTTAATAAAACTATTAACTCCGACTTTTCTTTATTTATTTTATTTGATGACGGTGCAATAGGATATGCTACTATTTTTGAAATAAATCAAGATTTTTTTCGTCATTTCAGAAATGAAATAATACACGATTTTTACATAACGGAGAATATGCTTGGGTTTGAAACACTTCAGAGACAAATGTTTAACTATTTATGGTATACTCCTTCGTATTTTATTCATTTATGGACATGGACTGCTTTCCTACACTTAAATGAATGGATTGGCAATCCTCGCGTTGTTTTAAGGACAATTACTTTTGAAACTGGTGGAGCATTTGAGTTTTTGCCAGAAGTCGTTAATATACAACTAGCGAATAATCGTGAATCGGGTCATTTTCCAAGTTCACCTTATATTGCATGGTGGCTAGTAACCTCTAAACCAAATTATGATTTCATAGGATGGTATCATAATGGATATGTATTTGAAACACCTATTTTTAGTGATATGACATTTGATTTTACACAAGAAATTGTATTTACAGCAATTTGGATTGCACAATAACTTTAAAATCCTCAGAGCATTTTTCTCCGCAAATTTTTTATGTCAACTGCAACTTATCAAACCTCATGCGAATCCTTACTTGTTCAAAGGAAGACATTTAAGAATAAGAAGCAAAGAAAAGGAAATTAGAATAAACTTCTTGCAACGAGTGCTTAAAAGGATTATGCCGAGAAAATCAAGATTTGATTCCATGGCATTGTTATGATGAGGGGTAAATTTCAGATGAATCTGCTTTTTTCATCTTTTTTTTACTTTTTCGACTCTTTTAGCAATATTCGACATTTTTTAGGAAAGTTTTATGTTATAATGATAAAAATAAAAAGTAGTATTAGGAATTTTTGACGCATTTTTATGGCCAGTCTTTAGTTAATCCAGTATTATTGCCACAAAAATATGTCATTAAGCTCTTTGATCTTTGATGACTTTTTATTTTACTTAAATAAAGGAGTTGAACAAAATGACTCCAGTTTGATTCAGATTCACTTCATTAATTCTTAAAAATGTTCAAGGAAGGTTTCGCTCTTGTTAAATGAAATTTTATAAAAATATAGTTCAAAAAAATTAAAAAGGGGAATTGATTATTATGAAAAAAAAGATTTTTATTGTGCCATTTTTTATGATTTTTGTCTTATCATTGATTGCTTGTAATTTGGACATAGGAACTGGAGAAAGTAATACTAACATAGACACTACCTTATCTATGTCAAGAGCACGATTTGAAGTGACAAGTGCACCAGTAACAGGAGGATTGCCGATTATAATTGATTCGGCCACTGATGGAATTAACAATTTTTATTTAATTGATGGCGGAATGATAACAAATGTTCCAATTGCTTCGACTATTCCTATTACTTTTAATGGGGTAACGCCAATTACAGTATCTTTCCAAAGAACAACTATTTCAGAAGAAAACGTTCAACGAGCGCTTTCAGAAACAGTTTCACATTCGGTTGCAACTACCAGAATGAATACTGCTGGTGTTTCTGTAACATCCGGAACGGGATCAGAATCACCTGTCAATCTTCAAGTTAATCGCCACTTTTCTCGTACATGGGGGACAGTTACAACTAATACTAACTCAACAACTGACACATTCGCAACAGCTACGTCAATCTCTGAAAGTATATCAGAGTCTATAACCTTTACGATTGGAAATAATAATGAGCCAGTAGGAGATTATAGATTGTCACTATTTGCTATTGCTGATATTTATTTTATAATTACTACAAGTTTGGATAATAATAACTTATTGAGCATGGAAGCAATTATTTCAGCACGCACTACACCTGAACCAAGATTTGGTCTTGATTTTGATGTTGTAGGCGGGAATTTTGGCAAAACAGCAACAACAGAAATGATTGATTTTCCAGAATACTTTTGGCGAGACCTACCGTCTATAGGTACAGGAAACCATGATATGACACTAGATTTTTCCAATGCACTTTTGGCACCTCCGCAAGTTATTTCAATCGCAAATAATTTGAATTCAATAAGAATTATTGGTAGAGGAATAAATCATGTTTTCAATACTCATGTAATGATAGAAAATAGAATTAATCCACTTAGAATTATTTTTCAAGATTTTGCGATGCAAGCACCGATAGGATCTGATGGAATTAGATCAACTAATAGTAATGATTTACACCTCTTTTTCCAGGGCTCTAATAATATTATTGGAGGGCAGGGAGCAGGTACCGGCGCAGGTCGTAATGGAATATATTCGGTTGGTACTGTAAATGTAAATTCTATCGGTACACTTCGGACATCTATTATTGGAGGTCGTAGCGGAACAAGTGGCAACGGGGGCCACGGAATTGCGGCTAATCATGTAAACTTACAAGGTGTATTTAATATTACAGGAGGCACTGGTGGCGCTGGCGCCGATAATGGTAATCCCGGTGGTAGAGGCGGCGATGGAGGTCGTGGTATTACAGCTGCTAACGTGAATTTGCAAGGTGATTTTCATATTACAGGGGGCACTGGTGGAACAGGCGGTACTGGTGCGAATCGCGGATCAGGTGTAGCTAATCATGGTCGCACTGGTGGCGCTGGCGGTTCTGGTGGCACAGCAATTTATGCGACTAATCAAGTAATGTTTTCTTCTCATATGCGCTTGGCTAATATAATTGGTGGTCTTGGTGGTGTCGGTGGTCGCGGAGGCAACACTAACAGTTCGAGTTCTTATGGTGGCTGGGGCGGCGCTGGCGGTAGAGGCGGACATGGAATAGAAGGTAATGTAGTAACCATAAATCTTAGTGCCATGGAACTATCAATAAGTGGTGGCGCCGGCGGAGCTGGTGGTGGTGCTGGACAAGGTTTCCGTGCGGCTGGCCAGAGAGGAAGAACTGGAGCAACTGGCGGACAGGGCGGACATGCAGTTTATTATAATAATACAATAATAAATAATTTTTCGTTACTTTTATTTCAAGGAGGTAACGGAGGAGCCGGTGGTTCTGGTGGACCAATGAGAGGTGGCGCTGCTACTGGGCACGTTGGATCCAGTGGTGCAGTTGGCGGTATTATCGAAAGAAAGAGATAAATTTTGATTGCTAATGTTATTCGCATTCAACGATTCAACCAAACATCAGTTTATAAGATAAAAGTTAGACGCCAAGCAGAATTTTGGCATCTTTCGTTTTTTATATCAGTCGCAACTTGCTAAACTTGGTAATAAAATAATCTTGATTATTCATCGTTTCATTATATGAATCTCTACCTTCAAACGCGTCTACAGTGCTTTGTTCAGAAGAAGACATTTCGCTAAATGAAATAATTTTAATTTACACAAATATTCTGTGCATTTTCTAAAGTCTCTTTTCCATCCACACGCTTTGTATATAGTATGTCAAAATTTGTCGAATATTTTTTTGTCAAAAATTGAATAAAATATGATAAAATAAAAATGCTTAAATAATTCATTTTTTTAATGGAATTTACCATACAAAGCTATAAAGAGCCTATTTAAAGAGAAAAAATATCGAATTTATTAATCATTTTTTATTATTAACTGACAGTTATTGCATTTTGGTGAATATACTATCAATAAGATAACAATTTCAGTTATTTGATAAAAATAAATCTTAAGAAAGATGGGATATGAATGTATAAAAAACTTTTTGGATTAAGCATATTTGCATTTATTTCGATTTTTATACTAACTTCTTGTGGTGCAGATACTGCAACAACTACAAATGAAACCCTTGAAAAACATAGATTAAATGCATTAACAAAATTAGAAGACCATTTATATAACAAACAGGAAGCATTGTACTGCGATGATAATTGGGGCACAATAAAAAATTTATTTAATAAAGGCAAAGTTTCAATAAATATGGCAATAGATGAAATAGCCGTAGATAATGTTTTGATGGAAACAAAAGATCAAATTAACAATGTATCCAGAAGACTCAGTGATGACATAGTACAGCAAATTAAAGAAGATGCAGTTAGGTTGCTTTATTCGCATATTAACCTTACGACAACAGAAGACATCAATTTTTTCTATTATGGCACATTTAATGATAATGTAGTGGTTATGCTTCATAATTGGCGTGTTGGTTATTTTCGAGTAATAACAGAAGATATTTTAGGAATTTTGTATCCTAATAGTGGGCAACATATTCGTATTTGGAAAAATGGCAGATTTTATCGATTAAGCCCAGCATATGAACAAGGAATTTTAACTATGGATGAATTAAAAGAAATAGCTTACATTCATGAAAGTGAATTTGATAATATATTTACTAACTGGAGAACTTGGTTCTAATATAATTGACATAAAAGATAAAAAGGAAATTTTATTATGAAAAATATAAAAAGAAAACTGAATATTGCATCACTTATAATAATATCAATAATGGTGATGGCATTGTTTGTTTGGCAAGGAACATCATTATATGCACAAAGTCCAATTGTAGACGAAAGAATAACTAGTACCGCAACTATCGATGATGATTTTGTGGATGATACAGTTGTGGTGATTTTTAACAAAGAGATAAGCTTCCTTTTTAAAGATTATTCACCCCTTGATTTTCCGGAAATTTCTGTTAGAAGCGTTGATAATGTCAATGAAAATGTCACAAGAATTGTACAAAATCAAGTTTTATTTGAATTACGAGGAAAATCAAATGGGACTAATAGATTAATTTGCCATGAGACTTTTAGAAGAGTTATTGTGCTAAGGTTATACGAAAATTGCAAACAAGGTGTTTTAGATGCAGTTAGAATACTTGAAAAAAGAGATGACGTAATAAGTGTAAGTCCGAGTATGTTTGGTCAGTTCAGAACTATTCCTAATGATCCTGGGTTCAATGATCCAGAATTTAATGGAAATAGAAACGGTGTTGCACAGTGGGGATTAAATGGAACATATGGTATTAATACTCCTGAAGCATGGAGTATAACCAGAGGTTCAAGAGAAGTTATTGTTGGGATAATTGATTCAGGAATCCGCTCAACGCACCAAGATTTAAGAGGACGAGTAGATTATAATCTGAGCCGAGACTTTACACAAGATAATCCGGTTGGACATGTGCCGATTGATACGCATGGGCATGGTACTCAAATTGCTGGAGTAATAGGAGCACAAACGAATACTACACCTGCCAGTGGTATAGCAGGCATTAACTGGGATGTGACGCTAGTATCATTAAGAATATCAACAGGTGAAAACTACGATTTTGAACCTCTTAAGGTAGCAATGGCTGTTGATTATGCAACCGGAACTTTTGAGACGAATCGTCCAATTAGGATATTAAATTTTAGCGGTGGATGGACTCCTAGATTGCATGATGCTGTTCGACAAGAACCCCTAGTTTTAAGACAGGCGATATTAAATTATCCTGGTCTATTTGTAACAGCGGCAGCTAATGTAAATATAGATCATGATAATCCATACTTCATTGATTTTCCCACGAATTTTAGTCGTGATCCGGAGTTTGTCAATGGTCGCGATAATGTTATATCAGTTAGTTCGATATCTTATAACGGATCGCGTCCTAATCTTTCAGCTTGGGGAAGAGAAAGTGTTAGTATTTTTGCGCCAGGACATGATATATTAATGCCGCATATCAACAATGATTATTCCTATATAAGGCTATCAGGAACATCATTTGCTACCCCGCATGTCACAGGTGTGGCGGCATTAATGTTATCTGCAAATCCTGATCTCACGCCGGCACAAATAAAAAGAACTATAATCAGTAATGGAGAAGCTCACACAATTAATGTCAGTGGTGGTAGCACACAACAAGTTAAAAGATTGAATGCGCATAGAGCAGTAGCTGCCGTTGCATTTAGAACATCTAATTTTGGTAGTGGTATTTCAATTGATGGATTAATAAATGGTTTTATGTTGCCAAGAGACACTAATTTAATAATTCCTGATAGGATTGCGCCATTAGGACAAGATATTAAGTTAGCAGTAGTTTCTATTGGAAACAATGCATTTAGTGGTATGAATATCAGTGGAGTTGTTATTCCTGATGGAGTAACTAATAT
>Ga0123352_10006731_pt1 | contig 17661 bp, 6 predicted proteins | sample TergutLab28metaG_FD_89700 | JGI IMG/M metagenome (GOLD analysis project Ga0123352, IMG submission 89700) | Labiotermes labralis P1 segment gut microbial communities from Petit-Saut dam, French Guiana - Lab288 P1 | ecosystem: Host-associated > Arthropoda: Insects > Digestive system > Gut ... | reverse complement strand
CTTTTCCCTTTTTTTTTGTGGCTTATTCTATGGTGTTGGTAAAATTTGAGGGGGGGGGGGGGGTCTACACTAAAAGTTGTAGGGTCAGTTTAATTGTGGTATATACCACCCCATCACAAAGAGGTTTAGCAAGCTAGATAGCTGGGGTTTGATTGCTGGCAGGCCAAAGTTTCTCCCTGTGCCATATCTGGACTGGCCCCAAAGCCCATGTTGAAGTGTCTCAGAACATGAAACTGGCCATGTGTCTGCTCTCTTGTCACAGTATATAGTACCACGAGTTTGTAATCACAGTAGAACAGCATACTTAATCCAAGTTCCTCTGTGCTCTTGTGACCATACCACCCATTCTTGCATGATCTTGTGGTTTTATCATGCCTGTGTGCTTGTCCCCCCTTCTGTGCTGTGAAGCAAATGACAGCTTCCAGGACATACAGAAGGGTCCTGGTTAGTTGACTCCCTCCATTTTGAAAGTTTTCCAGTGTGGCAGTGGTCTCTTGCTGTAATGTCCAGGCCAGATATTAGTTGTTCACAGTGCATCATTTCTTTGTGCGTGGCTTGCCATGTTTGTCTCTGTTCCCTTGTAGGACATGTAAGCAGAAGTTCAGTCCAGTTCTTCATGATAGCATATTGTGCTACCAATGTTACCTTTTGTGGCCAGTCAACTTTGCCCCTTCCACTTAAACCCAAGGATGGTTGTGTGTGCACGATTGTTGGAAATTCCACCATGGTGGCAGCAGTCGAAACTGCAGGAAACAAAGATACTGTCAGGCGGCTGTTAGTTCTGTAGTGTAAATAATAACAGTTGTCATAGCAGTTAGTGATTAACTGTCTTAAGGACAGTCTGTATAAAAGTACATGTATATTTATGCATAACCATTTACAGGCACCAGTTTGCAAGTGTAATAACTGAAACACAACTATATTTATTGTATAACAGTATGTAAAATACATCTTGTGTGCATTTGGCAGTATACAAGTAACATAAAATAACATTCTCAATTTTTGCACTGGGTTTTATCACTATAAAAATATAGAAGCTACTCAAACATGTTTAGGTAAGAATGTGTACATATAACAGTGTCAAAAGTCAAGGTAAAATGTACATTCCAGAGCCAGTTACAATATCTTTGTATTAAATACATAATGTAAGATAGAAAGTATACAGAATTAATAAAAATTGTATCCAACTGTCCTCTTTCCAAATAAGTGGAAAAACTGAAAAGTTCGTTTCATGGTAGATATTAGAAACAGCTTGGAAGTATTTTGGGATGTAAAGCCAGTTAATATACATAAGTAACATGAGACTTAATCTCTGTACAGTGTAACTGCATATACATCGATATCGATCGAACATCCTGTACTGGCCTGTAATATAGACACAGTATCCTACAATCATTACAGTGTCTATGTTCAGTGTATGTATCTCTCAACTCTGTGTCATACTAACTTCATAGGAGGATTAAAATTTTCAGTATTCTTAACTTCAGTTAATACTTACGGTGGTAAAGTTGTGTGCAGAATTTTTCGAAACAGTTCGTACGTGACACATGATATGAGGATGTTGTTAGGTCCATCGTATTTTGCGCAGGGTCATATTGGTGTTGGAGTTTCAGCGTGTCTACTGTGTAGGCAGATTGAGGATTGTTGGCCTTGATGTATCTGCAGTGCTTGCAGTATCTTAATTGAAGTTCTGTACCTATTTGTCCTACGTACAGCTAGTTACATTTCATGCACCTCGTGCTATAAATCCTACCTGTTAAATGTATGTCTTGTTTTTTGTTGTGTCCATAATAAATATATTTGTTTGAGGTATGAAAAATGTGATCTGGGATGTTATGTTTGTAAAAAGATTGATACCTTATCTACTGTTATATTGACTGGCTTTATATTCCAAAATACTTGTAACTGTTTTTAATGTAACTGATTCTAGAATGTATATTTTACCTTTACCTTGGGTATTGTTATATGCTCTTTACTAATTTTTAGTCAAAGCCTGAAGATGGCTTCTAGAAGCTGAAACATGTAGCTGTGTTCTGTTAAATGTTCATGTAATATAGTTGTGTTAGACTGCATTGTACTACTATTAATTATTAGTTCTTAACTGAATATGACCTTTGTATGTACTCTCTAATTGTGGCTATGTGTATAAGCCAAAACGTGCAACAGTACATCCTGGCTAGAGTATTCAGGCAGTAGGGTGATTGGCTGCCTTCCCACTTCAGTGATGTCAAGGTCACATAAGAGACCTGCATTTTCTTCGTTAATACAGCTGTGCTCATGCAGATATTGTGCGAACTGTACTGAACTGTTCAGACTGGAAAAGGAAGAGCCGATAAAGCGATGAGAGGTACAAACTTCCAGATGCTTCGGCAAACAGACATTTCACTGTACATGTTGTAAGAAGGGATTTTTCTAGCAGGAGGAGGAAAGTCAGTCTTTGTTGTATGTCAGAGGTGTGTAATGTTATTGAAGAAATACAGCAAGAGAGACAGAACACACACACACCAGTCAGTGCATATCCGTATACACTCGTATGTAGTTACTGCCCGAGTTACTTGTGCAGTGAAGTGCTATGTGACTAGACAAGAACTGACATTTATGTGATATGATGTGTACCAAAAACCTGCTCCTGTATTGGGAGCAAATCAGTGATGCTGCTCCCAGTGTGTGTGCGAGGGAGAGAGAGAGAGAGAGAGAACTACGAGTATTAGCATGACTTGATTTCTCCAAGACTGTATGACCCAGATATTGTTTGAGAAAGCATCTCCAGTTCTCACCAAGCCTATTTCATAACATTCTAGCTGTAAATTTCAGTGAGGTCACACACAAATAAGGAACAGGTGGAGGGACAGTTACACATGTTGGAATAAATCTTATCTATGTAACCAGCTACATATTTCAGCCCAAAATGGACATCATCAGGCTTTATTTAAAAATATAAAATAAAGCAAAATTGGTTGTCATTACTTAGAATTATGTCAGTATGAGGTCTCACCGTCACTTTTCATTGACAGTTGTTAATTGCATTCAAAACTTATGTTGAATGTATGTGAAATAGTATATTATTATTATTATTATTATTATTGTTGTTAATAATTCATTTCTCATAGATTACAGTGCCAGCTCAACAGGACAGTGGCCAGTTACAGCACTAGCACAAAATAATTACAACAGAAATTAACATAAATACACACGAACAACGCAACAATTAACAAAAATTTGACTTACAGCTTAAATTTAAACACAGGTTAGCCGAATAATTAAAACCATAACTCGAAATGTGGTGCTAGCACATAATTTGTTTCAGAAACCTAAGTTGCTGCATACTGAATTTTCAGCTGCTGCACACCTAGCAGAAAGGCAGTTTTTGCATGTGTCAGTAGACTGGGTGAAGTTAATAATAATAATCTTTCAAGTATTTGAGTCTTTTTAAAACTCCATGTGAGACGTACGCTTGTAATATTAAGGTGAAACCAATGAAATTGTTCTAATTTGCTGTCTGTAATTAAGTAGCTTCCTTATGGTGTATTCCTGTTTTCCACTCGTGACCTGATGGCTTTGTAGGAGAGGGTTTTGATTTTTATTGATACAGGTTTAAAGTATATTATTGATACAGGTCTACTGAAGTATACTATTGTCTTTACTGTTGAAACGCTAAAGACACTGAATGATCTGTTTTACTTCCTATTGTATTTTGATATGAACCTGATGATGGCCCTCTTGTGGTTTGTTGTTAGCAGGATATCTGGGAGTGTTTGAGGAAGATCTGGGGGTGGTGTGATAAAGGAAGGCTCCTTCTTGGCATTGCAGCTGTATTCTGTTTTGAGTGCAGGTTCAGCCACCAAGTCTGAGTGTAGAAGAGAGATTATTAAAGACATCATGTTTTTAACTAGTACAAGAATTAGATATAGTCTTACCCAATTTTTTGCCAGTATTTCATTGTCCAGACTGTGATTCAGTTATGTAATTCCACTACTTAGTTTTTAGTTTCCACACCTTCTGTAACTAAATTAACTGCCAGATTTATGCTGGCCATACTTCTAGGCCAGATTCTCATGAAAGCGAAATGTTTCAATCCAACCTGTTACAACCAGGGTATCCACACTATTCAATAAAAAGTGGCCATTTTGTATGTCACTACAGAAAACTGGTGGCCCACATTCTTCAGCAATCCAGACCAAGTGACATACTATCCTTCATGTTATCTTAAGGCTGGACATCTGGAAAAGCTGTGAACTACAACCATGCAATAAACAGAGCTGGCATCAAAATGCAATGAGTTCAGATGGTTGTAGCAGAAATTTTTCCACAAGTGCCTGTCCCATAATGTAACATGTAAACATATGAATTAAAGAAGAAAAGAATTATGGAAGCAGTACATTAGGCAATAAATATAGTTGTGTTTGACCATCGTTGCTTTAATTAGCCCTTTGTGCTGCGTTTTATATATATATATATAGAGAGTACAGTGCCAAACATTGTATAAATATATCGGCTCCTATGCAGCCATATAAAGCCCAGTCATTTGTTCTTCACCATGGGATTTTACTCTGCACCAAAGGGCTAAGCATTCAAAAGCAATAGAATGACCACTGTTAAAACGTTACATCAGTGTAAGTTGCGTGCAGCATCCTGTTCCACTTCATGCACAATTTGATGCTGCGTTAACAATCCTGATACAGAGGATCCTTTGAAATGTAGGGAGCCCCTTACCCAATGACTGAGCATCACACCCCAAAAGATATGAATATATCATGTTAGTTTTCAGCAGTATAAACCAAGTTACATTGCCAGACATAGTATTAAAAAATCCACTGAGTGCAGTAAGGATTTCCTCTGTGTTTGTATGAGTAGTGTCGCTGGTGCATTTATATCCTGCCTGAATTAATTTTTATAGCTCCATTGAGCTTTGTACCTTAGAACATTTTAATCTCTTGTTCCTACCTTTATTTCACTTCATTACATTTCTTCTTCCGTTGCCATCTCTTCTGGCATTAATCTGGTCTAACCCTCACATTGTACGGTACTTGTTTCATTACTTCCATGTATCGTTCACCTTTGTGGATCACTTTCCTTGGATTTCTGTGCTCCGTTTTATCTATGTGTATTCATTCAGACTTTTCACCCCTTTTTGTATTGCTCCAAGTAACAATATTGTCACATGTTTAATTTCCGAGTCTCGTGTCCCCATTTATATCCAACCTGTCCAGTCTTCGTTCAGCCATTCACCCGTTTCCTGCCATACACTTACCATTTCACTTGGATTTTATCACTCCAACCCCCCCAGACCAACCCCATGTAACAGCTCACATTAGGGACTAATTGTCTTAATGTCATGGTTTTGAACATGTATGATGAAAAATGTACAGAATAAATGTTTTAAACAGCAATTTGTGTTTTGATATAGTGTACTGTCATAGGCTGGAGTGGAGCTATCTCATTGTGAAGTCTCTAGCTTAATGGTATGTGACAAAGGTTTGACATTTGGCATGTTACAAATTGTGGATTCTGGTAGCCAATTTTTTGTACTAAAATGTGGTGCCATCTGTTGGGATTCCTTAAAAGTATACATGGGAAAAGTGAATGCCTGCGCCATCTATTGACAGTTTTCGGAACTTCGGGTTTCAACTGAAATTTTTTTGTCCATCTTCAGGAAATGTTTGAGACGTTTCGACTAAATTTTTTGCTTCCTTCGTCAGGGAAAAATTAAAATCTCTATTAAAAGTTTCAGTATTTGAAAAAATTTTGCCGATGCATTCGAAAAATTCCCTGAAGATGGGATCGAAAATGTTAGTCGAAAGCCTTAGTTCCGAAAATTACCAATAGATGGCGTTGCCATTCAATTTTCCCAGTCATAGTTCTAAGGAGTCTCTTCAGATGGCACCACAATTAGAAAATTTGTGGAGCTTGTACAAAATTATTTTCAGGGTTACTACTAACATATGCTGTAGGTGTCCATCTTGGCCCCAACAATTTTTCACTAGGACAATTTTCATACAAGGTAAATGGAAATGGTGGGCATGATATTAGATAGCAGTTGGATGAGTTATTACAGAAGATGGAAAATGTATCAAGATGAAAATTGTGTACAAATGAATACATGTCACAAGAGGAAGAGTTGCAGAGGTTGGATAAAAAAAAACCAACTGGATTTGAGGTAGTGAAGGAAGAGGTAATAAAAAGTTGGAATGTAAAAAAGCTGGAGGACCATCGCAGGAAGAGATAGAGTGTAATTAAATACCAAATCACTGTACAAAGGGCAGGAATTTTTTGCAAAATGAGAAAAAACAACACAAGCTTGTACATTTTTTATTTCTTTAATGCACATAGTAAATATATCCTGACTGGATAAAATTCCTAATTTCATTCCAAGCCTGATAAGACATGTGGACTGGCTGTTCTCTGGATTCAAGGTTTGCAGTAAATTTCAGAATATTTCACTTCCCTCACAACAGCTACTTAGTGTGCTGGCTGCCTCAGCTGTTTATAGTCACCTTAGAAAGAGTAAGGGAGGACCATTTGGGATCTGAACTTGTAAAACGTACTGATCAGTGTGCTGTAACAAGGGTCCTTTCATGGGCAGAAGTGAGCAGAGACTGGTATTATACACACAATACTCCATTCTTACTGACCTACCTTTTTGTATGAGATTTTCATGGCACACTGAGCACTCCTCAGGGATGCCACATTATGATGTATGTAAATAAACAGTGATTCTCTCCAAAATCCATCTTGTGTTCATTCTCTGCTTTGCTTATTTATGCTTCGTTTATAACAGAAGTCATTAATCAAATTTCTTCTTCAGCAGATTAGTGTCTACTTCCATAACAGTGTATATTTTACAGACACTTTCAGGCATTTAAATGAGCTGAACATTTGTTACCGAGCATTAACAGCATGCAGTAGTGTTGAAGGAACAGGGCACATTGTTAACCTGGAAGAGGACTTCTGCACAAACTGGTTCCTGACTGTGCAGTGTCTCAAAATGTGCTGTTTTCCTGGCAATGTGCACATATCATCTCCAGCAAAGACAAGCATTCTACCTTTCATTCCCATCTTCTATGCAAAACAAAAATCTGCTCTTAATTTTTATCTTAATTGTTTACAAATACCTCAACTTCATACAAAACAAACTAGGGAACCGGCACAGCAAAGTGTGTGTTTTGAGAAGGCTACTTATTGGGTGAAATATCCACAGTTCAATTCTAAGTACTGGCAAGAGAATGATGTCTTTTTCAAGTGTCCGAACCAGCTCTGGGGCTGAAGTGGACTGGATGTCACACTGACAGGTCACCTCCACCTAATGCCGAGGTTAAGAATGAGTGAAACTATCTGTGCTTTCATTAACTTCATCTTGCAGTACAGTCAGTCATAAGGAGCCAGCCCAGTATCTTAAGTGTCATGATGACCCACCATGTTTAGTACTGCAGTGTTCTAGTAGTTTGATTTTCTTCTTTGTGAATGATTTCTCCTTTACCTCACTGCGTTATCTGGTGCTCACAGAATCTCTGTGGGTACCACACAACACATGATAAAATCACACACAAACAAAACAGGATGGTTAGATAACCAAAGAATCGGCACTCAACATAAAAGATCACAAACCAAGCAAGATGTGAGTTCCAGATGATTTTGCTTGGAACAGTGGTTAATCTTACTGGTATATGAATAATATGGCTGTTCAGAAGGTACTGCAATGAGAGTGCCTTCATATATATTGGTTGAGAGTGAAAAGGTTTCATACAGCCCAGTTTTTAAGTTCACTCTGGAAGTGTGGCTCTGTTGCAGGAGGTGCAGCTAAAATTCACTTGTATGGGTAGTCTTGGTTATAATACTGTAGTATTCCAACCACTAAGGTACACGTCATGTTATGCCCTTAACTCCTTAGCTTAAGAAAAATTGACGTTACTATACATTTCCATTGTTTTCATCAGAAGTAAACTACTCAGGATCAACACAATCTCCATGCACCAAAAATTGTACCTGAAGCACCTCCATGCAATTTAGCTTTGGCCAATGGTCGTGCTGCTGGTTAATGTAACACTGCTCCTGTGCTTAATTAAGCTCTGCAAAATGAAAACAGATTTTCAATTCTGCACTACATAGAGGTGAGGCTCATGCCCTACTGCCAGGGAAAGACCCCAAGAATGCACTGAACAGCAGGCCGAGTGGGCACCACAGCAATTACGACAAAGATTCTGCCATTTAAATTTTTTCCCCACTACTGATGTTTGTAATAACTGCTTGAATATTCAATGCAATTCATTAAAATGGAAAAGTCAAGAAAATCCCAATTCTGAATTTCTGAGCTGTTTCATGTAACTTGCAACTGATATGATTCACACCTTTGACAAAGGGCTCCTCACAGCTGATTACAAACGGGAACAACAGAAATGACTTCATACTCAAAAGTGTTGATTCGAAACCCTTCAGCTGGATTGCATTAGCTGGGGTGGTGGGTCCCCTCTTCCGCGCAAAGTTGATGAGCACCCTACTCAGTCGAAACTATACAGTCCAGGGCACAACGAACAGCAACTTCTTCTCTGATGTATCTCAGTCACTGTGAAGAAAGGGTGGCAATAAATTAAAATACACACACACCATTATAATTCAATAATTCAGTCCTGAAGGAGAAGGCTGCCAACCCCTCCAAATGTCAATCATTATTACCACTTGACAAAGTGCCATTAGTCAAAAGCCTCAATTAGTGTGTGTTGTCAAAAAAATTCACACATTTTTATCATCATCATCATGTAGCTAACGTGAAGGTGGGCCACTTGTTAACCCATTCTGGTCTCACATGTCTAGAAGCCTCTTCAGTAGTCTCCCCATGGCTTCCTCTGCCTTTTGGTTTGCTGTTTTATTGTATTATCCTCGGTAATCTGTTGGGAGACATTCTATTTGCATGTTGTATCCAATTTCTTCTGTAGTCCTATATTTTGTCCAAAACTGGGGTTCTATTTAGTTCCGTTGCAATTTCTGTATTTGTTTCATAACATGTCCAAGTCGCTGCCTTGCTTGTGGGAACAGTATACTGCAAGAAGGCGAGGATGACTGCAGTGCAGCAGAAGCTGTAATGTTAAACACCACTACCCCTTATACACCCACATTTTATATCACATTCAAATCTATAGTGCATTTGAATAATGTATGTTACACAGTGTAATTGGTACAAATTTCCCTTTATCCTGCCAGAAAATGGACCAGTTCCATTATCATCTACCCTATAGCTCTGTCACTAATCTTACTGAGCTATTCCAGCTGCTTTTCTTAAATGGTACCCAACAACTCAGCAAATCTCTTCTTGTAACCAAGCAGCTGCTTAGCAATTTGACAAAATTTCCCACTTTTTAACGAACATTAAGGTTCTGTACAAACAAGGAATAAGTTTTAGTAAGTCAAAATGCAACTAGTATTGTCTTTTTATTTCACTTAAGTTGACATGTTTCGGCCCTCATTTCTGGGCCATCATCAGGTCACAAACCTAAATTGAGGACTATAAAGTTACAGCTTCCTCAATTTACGTTTGTGACCTGATGATGGCTCAGAAATGAGGGCCGAAACATGTTGTCAACTTGAGTGAAATAAAAAGACAAGCAATACTAGTTGAGTTTTGACTTACTAAAACTTATTCCTTATTTGTACAAAACCAAACACAATGGGGATGGAGACTCACCTAAAAAACATTAAGGTTCCTTTCATGCTCACAAAAACCTGCAGCTGGTCTCCCTGGGCAAGACTAATGCTATCAGCAACATCCCACCTCATCCACAGTGCACGTTAATATTATCCTCCCATCTATGTCATGGTCTGCAAACTGGTCTCTTCCATTCAGTTTCAATGATTCAAGTATCTGAAACATTTTTTAACCTTCCAGTGCTGGTTATGTACCTCTCCCAGATCATCCTCGTTTACTGTGTAGTTCCGCCATTATTCAGTGAAAAGTACATATAATGAAATTTAGTGCATTATCAAGTAAGTCCAAACATCAACAAGTTAGCTACTGCTTGCACATGATCCCATACTTCTGACATGTTCATGCCCTCTTATTTAGTCACCTTTACACACGTACGATACACAGAAACAGAACACTGGGCACACAAGGTGTATAATTTTCCTCTACAATTTTTTAACTTCCCTGCTATGACAAAACCTTACAGAGTTTAAGGTTAAGGTGCAGGCAGGTCATGATATAAACTGCTGATTATTTTTTCTAATTTCATCTAAAATCAGAATGTGACAACATAGTAAAATCCACTCAACAGCCTCGAGCTCTCACAATGGAACACACACACACGGTGAAGCTAATCTGATTCACTTTTGCAGCTTTTTACTGTGAACTCACCAACAATGAACAATGTTCACTTTCTAAACATACTTATAATAGCACCTAATTGATACGCACCTCTACAATAGGGCCTGTTCACAGAAGAGTGTGGTAACAGGGCCATGTGGGAAAACTTCCTGGGCAGTACAGCCTCAGTCTACAGTTGATGCCCCTCCTCTAGATGGAACACAGACTGAAGGGGAACAATTTGCATTGTCCAGCCTTGCCCATTACATGGCAACACGCATCATGAACTGGATCAGGGACTTCTTCACCCAAGTCTCTCCAACACTGTGCACAAAGAGTATAAATTTATCAATTACTATCCACTGTGCAACACAACTCACAAAAATTAAACTAATGTTTAAATTGTATTCCACAATCAGCAAGGTTAACATCCAGGTGTGAATTCCCAAACTCACCCACACTAAGTGAGAAATTGCAGTGCAATGATGGGACCAGTTGGGGAACTTCCTGGATGCATTTGCTGGATCCATGTCATATGGAACAGCACCTTCTGCAATGATGCCACTCCAGCACTACTGAGGGGCAAACTTACACAAGAAAAGTCCTGCATGTTCAATGGACCTTCCTGTATGGCGGCAAACCCAGTAACACCTGCTCCGGCATTCCACAGTTAACAACCACCTTCATAAAATGATGAATGTACTTATATCTCTAAACTATGCTGTCACACTGGTTTGTTTCAACAGTTTGTTGGAATAACCCAGAATGCAGAAATTCTGTACAGAAAAAGGGGTGCTGAAAGGGTCAATTCTTGGGCCTATACTGTTTTTATTGCATGCATAGGACCTTCAGTTAAACATTCAAGAGGAAGAGACAGTTCTGTCTGCACTGATAAAAATAAGCTGGTTATTAAAAAAATGCCACCACACTTCAAACTGAGGTTATAGTTATGCTGCAATTGAGGGTTCACACATGGCCTTACGCCTTATGAAAACTGCAGAAAACACAATGGCAATATGTTTGCAAACCAACTAAAAACTGAGGAAAGTAAGTTACATTATAAGATATTTAAAGAAAGTAATAAGTCTGTATGTCAAAAGGAGTATCTACTTAGCAAATTTCCACGCTCATCTGAGGCATGGCTTAATTTTTGAGGGTAGGCTACTGACAGTAAAGGTATCTTTAAACTTAAAAAGAGGGTAATGTGAACTATCAGTGCTGGAATTCTTGAAGACAGATATTCATGGATCTGAATACGCCCGCAGTATATAGCTTACACATGAGTGATCAAGTGTGCTACACTAAAAGAAACAAAATCTGGAGCCGAATGCAGAAGTTCACAACTACAATATGTGAAAATGTGGATCATCATGTTCAGTTCTGCAATGCAGATCTTGAAAGAAAAAATGTGTGGTGAATATGAGGATGAAATTATTTGACAAGATATTTGGCTACATGAAAGAATGGGACAAGTAGATCTTTTAAAAGGGAGTGGAGATCCTGTCTGATGCAACCTGCAGATATGCTTTACAATCCTGGACCTTAACAGCCGCTGCCCAACACGTGTGTCACTGTGGTCTTGGCGCCGTACCATTTCTTGAGACAGACGAAGGTTAGATTGGGTTTTAGGCTATTCCTATAATTACAATTCATTTCTTACCTCCTTCATTTATCACGACAGACAAAGGCTAGGTTAGGTTTTAGGCTATTTGTGTAATTAAAATTCATTATTCACTTCCTTTTCGTTTCTTCATGGTTTCATTCTTATACATGTATTCCATTCACCTTTATCTCCGCGTTTTTTATGTACTACCCACAGTGCAACACACTTCCTGTACCGATGTAACAGCCATTCTTCACACCGTAATCAATGTATCTAGTAGCGTGTGTCTGGTTCCAATGAAGCAATGGTGCAAAACATGTCAAGTGGTTAACGAGTACCAGAAATGCTGTTCGTGCCGAGATCTTCACACGTACATCCGTTGCTGTGGGAAGACAGTGGTTCGAACAGTAATTTCCTCGCACATCTGTTCCGCGATCAGGCCATCATTATGCAGTTCCTAATGGACGTGGGCTTGCTTTGGAGAAAGATGCAGTGCAACACCTGTGGTCGAGATGACGTGGTCCGCAGAACCTAGTATTCCTGAAGGATTTAGGTGGCCAAGTCAAAAGAAGGTTGCTGGGGTCAAGTGTTCTGAGTCGAGGTCCATAAAGCACGGCTTGTGGTTCCAGCAGAGTATTCTCACCTTCCACGAAATTTTACGCATTGCAAACACCCACTGGTCTCAGTGTGATATACCACGCTCCTCTGCCCATGCCACATGATCATCCAGCTGTGGTCCACGCCCTACATCGGCATCTCCTACTTCAGGTATGGGTGCGCTTATGTCGTCTGCTATAGCATAATCTCTGTTATGTCACACCTACCTCCAAACACAGTCACAGATATAATGCTGTCTCTGATGACTGTTGCGCTGACGGCCATCTTAGGTCCATGATTGTACAGTCCATCCACATCCATAGGAAGAATATACAATGTATTATAGTATAAATGCATTTACATAATTTCAACATAATTATACTTAGTTATAAAACTTATTGTGCTTGACAAATCCTATTCATATGCCTAACACTGATGAATAATAAACTATACTAACCAAACGAATTTACTCTAGATACGAAATACTTTCCTGCCGTCGTATTTTCTTTCACAAGATGAACGTGGGAAATACAACCTAACGTGCTTCTGACCTTCACTAAATAGCAGTACTGCCAGCTGATAATCCAATACCTGCTCCACAATTAAATAATCTGTACCTTCCTTTAGACAGCTTTACGCCTACATAACCACTGTCCAGCAACATCTTTGTGGTATCATACACATGTGGGTACACCTAACCATTATTTGCAAAATATTACACATTTTTCAAACATACTAACACTACGTCAAGTACAAAAGAATTTAAACTGTTCATTCTTTTTTATTATAGAACTTAAAATTTCCTCACCTTGCGTAAAATACTATCAAAAACTGCATGCAAACCTCACAATGTCTCGTGCCGTTGGTGCACGGCCTCCCCTTCTTCCAATCTTATATCGGCACATATTCTCCATCATAATACCACCACTGCAAGTAGCAAACAATTTCAATACTACTTCTTCTTCTATTATACAACTGATACAATTTCCTTACCCGGGACAAAATATTTTCGTAATGGCTGTCATTCTTGCAGTTTCATTCGAATTGCCTGGCGACATCTTTGCCCTGTCATACACGTGTGGGTCCACGAAACCATTTCTTACTTGCAAACTCTTATATCGACACATTCTTCTAACATATTAACGCCACTGCACGCAGCACAGAATTGAAAAATGTGTAGTTTTATTTCCATCATTCGCCACAACCTCGTACATGACCACTTCGCACTATTTTTAAAATGGCTACCGCGTTGAACTTTCCTATTGGCTACGTGGACGGTAGACGTTCCAGGAGCGTCTTTGCTGATCATTAGCAACGAGTATAATACGTCAAGCGACTGTCCTCCACATTGCCATCTATTGGTATGCACAGAACTGTCGATGTAGATGTGATGTAAGGCACTAACAGAATGGATCGTTTGAACTCGGTGTGGTAGTAGTTTTTGATAGCTCTCATACGTTTCGGGTATTTATTATACTTGCAGCTAACACCTACTGTACTGAACTATTCTGGATTATAATCGAAATGGAGTTAACCATGAATATTGTCTAGTGTTTCCTGAATGTACTGTATATATTACTTCTGTATGTAAATAACTAAGGATAACCAAATGAAAACTGGGCATTTCTACTGACATGAACCAGGAACGTACGTGTTGCTAGCTGGCCAAGCTGATCTGCATTCTTTTCACTAGGAGCAACAGAGATTTGCTTATCACCTTATTTTCAAACAATTACAAAATCTTCAACACTCCAAGCAAGATCAAAAATTTTTCATTACATTAAGTTCAGTTGAAACAAAAAGTAACGGTTTGTAACACCTGATTAATAAAATAAATTACCTTTCTCTCTTCCACCACCATAATGATTTTCTTCTTCAATACTAATACAGGATTACCAAAAATTGATCCCCGGCATTTGGCGAGATAAAGAAGAAGCTTAGCTCCAGCCATTCTTAACTTTGGCAGAAGCAGGACATGGGTAGTCAGCTGAACATCCTACTTCCTTTACCTGCCAGGGAGAGAGCTCCCTATCACCCAACATCCTGGCTGATGGATGGAACCCAGTCTTGACACTTCAGAGGGAAACAAACATTTTCCCCTGCCAGATTCTTGTATAGTGCATGCCATACAGCCTAGACGGCACAGATCACCTAGTTTAGCTAGTCAGTATATGAACTACTGTCGCTGCTCCCATAGACCAGTAGTTCCCAAAGTGTGCTTCACAGGTCCCAAGTGTTCCACGACCTTTACCCAGGGAATCCACGGATATATTTCTGTAATGGCTACTTTTAAGTTTACTTATTTTTTAAATAAAGGAATGTTTTGTTACAAATAATTGTGGAATGTCTCTAATTGGTGATGTGTTTATTTCGTGTGACTGTTAGAATATCTAATTAAGAAACCCCCTCTACCCATGAAGCCAGTAACACTCAGTTACCATACATAACTGGTCCAGTGTTCAGTGAGTTACCAAGAATGATTATTCCCATATGGTCCTGGTTGGACACATTTACATTTCAACAGAATAACAAGCCCTTCACTAAAATGTCTACATTACTACTTCCAAACAGCCAGGTGTTCCAAATCCATAGTTTCTCTAACAGGAATTACACGCAATCGGACATTAAATACAAATGTGTGGACATGCATCACTCTTGCACCAATAAATATAATAAAAAAGAACTGTACATTTATCTCCATGGGGCATACAACAAGGTCACATAAAAATAAATAAAATGATTTCAAACATTCACAAAATATTAATATACATACACATAAATTTTTCCAACCTGGAGCATGAATCAGAAGAAACATCACACTCAACTTACAGTACTGCTGTGCAGAGATAGCAAGAAGTTTTTTTTTTATTATTATTATTGACACCTGAATTCTGACAAAAGCCTTCAAAGCATAGATAGCTGTCCAATACCAGCAAAGTTAGTAAGCCACTTTTCTGATTGAAAATCATCATTATATTGTCTTAATGGCCATCATTCCAAACAGCAGCAGCATAAAGCCTGTTGAAACTGTTCACAGTATCATGATCATCATATTTGGTCATGCTCTACTCCTTTCATTGTGATCTGTTGCTGCAAATATGAAACTATATGAAAGAGAATTGAACTGTAGGACTTTTGGTTTTAAAAAACTTTGTAAACACCTTATTACACTACATTACACACACACACACACACACGAGGCTTTAAAATACATATTACCTGAAATTTATACACACAACCATCAAATATCTGTTCACAGTTATGTTACAAAATATATGTGCATATATCTGTATTTAATTCAACTATCTTACACATTATTTTACTTCACCAGATTTATAGGTGGTTTTTAATAAGGGTTCTAAAAATGTTTATATCTGCTGCAGGGTTTTCTATGATTTTCTAATGGCTGATCTGAAGGAGCAACACATTTGTATTAATTTTCGCTTCCAAATTGGGTGGGGGTTGAGGGCGCCCTGGGTTTAAAATTGTGAACCAGGAAGCAAACATAATTCTTTTCAGTGGAAGGGCCTATATTTTTCACACCCACTGAAACTGAAGAGTGTCCAGTAAAACACGTACAGCTCTTTGACTGCTGGGGCACTGTACATCAGCTGTTAACCCCAGACTGATTCACCAGCATTAATACAGGGAGGTTTTGCAGTGTCCAAGAGAACAAGTCTGCCTAAACTATCTGGAACGATGGAAGAACCAAGACTGGTTCATCCACCATGAAAATGTTCCCATGCATAGTGCTGTATTAGACGAGCAATTGTTGGCTACTACAATATGGCTGTCAACACTCATCCTTGTTACTCACCAGACTTGGCACTTTGTCACTGTTCTAGTTCCCAAGAAAGAAATCACAGCAACAAGGGCGCTGTGTTTGGTATGTCCCTAAAATGCAGGAATATTCATCATTACACCATACCACATGCGATTCCAAAAGATCAGTTCCAGTGGTGCTTCCAGTAATCACAGAAATGCTGGATCCACTGCAAAAACTTGGAAGGGATTACTCTGCAGAGGCCAATGACTAATAACAAAGTCAAATGTATACCTAGTTGCTGCCTCAATCTGGGAGATTCTGGGAATGCCCTCATATAGATGAACTGTGAATGTGTGAAGTCTGTAATATATGTGTTGATTACTTTTCACAACGTGTTGCTCTTACCTGATGCCTGAAAAATTAATTACAACTTACTGCAGGTATACAGCACACAGAATAAAGTTTTGAATATTCCGGAAAAACACAAAACAATGTGTTAAAAATACCAGTTCAAGTCGGGATTCTTTTTGTATGTTAAAGTGTGACAGAAACATTTTCTAACTACAGTACTATAACTCCCTGAAATTTCATGTGGTAAATTTGCCAGTCCCAATTTATAGCTGTAGTTTCCAACCTGCATGTTTCTCCACTCATAAAGTTGCTATGAGATGACTTTGAAATCACAGTTTCAGTCAATAAGTATGCTACATCACTTTCCTTTTATGGTAGAAACCAAAATGATAGTACAGACAAGCATATATATGTCTCTCATGTTTACTGCTGCCACTTTGCCACCAACAACTCTTATTACCATATAACAACATTGGCATGCCACAGTATTTTATATGCATTCAACATGAAACCGACTCATTTATGTAAGCATGCAGCAACACCTTATCCACAATTCTAAATTTAGAACATCTGTGCCATTCAATGTCCCACCCAATTTAGAACATGTCTCATTTAATGCCACACCCAATCCCTCATGTCATATTTTATTTCTGCATGATATAATTAAAAAAACACAACAGAAAAGTGCAACAGGGTGATTACATGTTTTCAGCATAACTGCCACATAACATTTACTTGCATCCAACCAAAAACTTGAATGAGGACAGAACATTTTCAAAGGCTGCTAAATTCTATAAAACACGAAACAGATGTGATTAGTCTTATGCGTATTGGACCGTGCATCATCTTGATATTTGAATAAAGGATGACCAACTAGATGACACTTGCTTTATTATAAATTGCTCAACATGTTTCAGACGTTTATACGTCCATCTTCAGGAGCTAGCGAGTACTTGTTGTGTTGTGTAGGCTGACTTGAGGCATGCTGGTGTTATGTGGCGGGATTGGCTGTTGGTGATGTGGTATCCGAGTGTAGGCTGAACCACTACT
>Ga0123352_10006727_pt1 | contig 17665 bp, 9 predicted proteins | sample TergutLab28metaG_FD_89700 | JGI IMG/M metagenome (GOLD analysis project Ga0123352, IMG submission 89700) | Labiotermes labralis P1 segment gut microbial communities from Petit-Saut dam, French Guiana - Lab288 P1 | ecosystem: Host-associated > Arthropoda: Insects > Digestive system > Gut ... | reverse complement strand
TGGTCCCCCATCCCACTTTCGAAAAATCCATTTTAATATTACCCCCCCCGATACACCTGGGTCTTCTTTACTGTCCCTTTCCCTCAATCCCCCCCCCCCCAAACCAGTCTGAAATTAAGGTTTAAATGGAGGTACTGCACCATAGAGTTTGTGAAGTCTTTATTTAGTAGAGTGAATATTTGGATATTCATTTTGTAAGCTGGTTGCCATTATGTTTTGCAGTGTAAAACTTAGTTTAATAGATGAAGTAAGGAAGACGCAGAGGTGTCGACGTAGACAGTGATTTGCATTGTTCCAAAGAACTCTGGGACGCCATTGATAAATGTATCTTAACGACGAACGCTTGGGAGAGCTATTAGCATATCTGCCGTCAGTGCCAGAAGTGCAAATATTTTTCTGCAACTGAATTACATTTCGTGTAATATATGAACTTTCCCATCAACGTTTATTCTGCGCGGCAGACTGCTCTTTTTTTGTCGCTGTAATATCGCATATTTTATAGACACCCGTTTTATGAGCTGTGTCTCGTAACATTCGTCATTTACGACATGTCTTGAAGCGAAGTGCCTTTTTTAAGCTGTCTTTACGCTTACTTAATTTCAGGAAAATATTTATTTTCTAAATGTGATTGAAAGACGCTTTCAATTGCTGATGTTATATAGAGTCAATGATGCGCGAAAGAATGACGGAATAACTGTGGGGCATTGTTGAAATAACACGGAGAAGGGAAAACTGGAATACACGGAATATCCCGTCCCAGGGTCACTGTATTAACAGCATGGTCTATCGAAAGCTAGGGCACGCGGTGGAGCAGTTGGTTAAGCAATGCGCTATAAGACGGAAGGTTCGATTCCCGATGGTTCTTTGGAATTTCTCATTGACATAACCCTTACGGCCTCAACATTACCCTGGGGTTGACTCAGCCTCTAACAGAAATGAATACCAAGAATATTTTCTAGGGGTAAAGGCGGCCAGTGCGTAGGGCTGATAACCTTACCCCCTTCATGAGCTGACTGTCTTGAAATCTGGGAGCCTTCTTCTCCTGGAATCCTCACGGCCTGTCCAGGCCTGTAATGGAACTGCTTTACCTATCTCTTTCGCATGGCAGAAACCGACTCGCCACGGTGACAGAGTAGCATTATTAATCTATGCTAAACAATTAAACCGTCGAAAGCATCCTGATTCCAGATCAAACGGTGAGATTAACCACCTTCTGTCAGTCGCAAAACACTGACTTTCATTCAGGAGATATCAGGTTCGAGACTGTGACAGTTATTTCCAGAAATATTTAGTTTCAGCCAAGCAATAGATGAATTCTAAGTTAAAAGCAATATTTATGGCTACTGGTACGAAACTCGTGATGTTTTATTTTTGTGTAAAAATATATTTTTTACATAAATAGAACCTGATTTATTTACTGCCTGTGACTGTGGGAGAAAAGCAAGACTGAGCATGAAACGAATAATAACGTTCGAGATTATACAGGTTTGCCTGCACCCTTTGTAAACACTTACGACGCTATTCCTTGAACAGACATGCAATTGGAGCTACATGTTACAAAATGCTCACAGAATAAACTCTGCTTAAATCAAAATGTTGGGGCTAGAAAGCAGTAATAATAACTTCTTTATTTAGTAGTCCATCTTGTCCATGACTCCTGCTTTTCCTAGAAATGGGTTAAATTTACCCGATACAACCTCAAAATTTCGCAGCGTCATAATTATTGTAATTTTAAACAGAACTGTTTAATGCATAATTTGTAAGAAAGTTTTTGATATATCGATATACAACTTTCAAAAGACAATTTCCAAAATTCAGTTTAATCAAAAGCTATAGATTTCTGTTGGTCACCAGATCCTCAGGTCCGATAAAGTTGAAATAAATTGTAGCATATTTTTCGTGGACACTTATTCACGCAAAATTTTAGATTCAAACATAAAGACTCGCTGCCACTACAGAATTTCCCACAGACTATATTTGATACCATTGACAGTATAAAATTAAGGATTACATTTTTAATGTTGGCCATCCCGAAGAGTTTAACACACACACACACATACATATATATATATATATATATATATACATATATACACACACACACACACACAATGATGTATCAGTCAAACACAACGGAACTTTATTATGTTTATTATTGTATTAGAGCAGCATGTTTCGATTCTTATAAAATCATCTTCAGGGGCCTGAAAATGATTCTTTAAGAATTGAAACATTTTGCCCTAATACAGTAATAAACATAATAACTTTCTGTTTGACTGATACATCATTGTATATTTATATATTAAGTAATACAACCATGTGTGGTATTCAGGGGGCGTAATTTTCGTATTCAGTTTTATGGAGTTCCTTCATTTTTTTTTAAATGTTTTATGGGATAGTGATTTAAGATTATGCCACAAGTAAGTAGACACGGGATTAGAGCTATCCTTCATTCCAAATCAATGTCAGTAGCATGAGAACTGTGTTTCTTGTTCAGATTACTGTTTCCTCGTTCCATCACGTTATCAAACTCGAGAGAAGTGGGGCTACAGGGCATCACGTAGCACCCATTACAGACTTTGTGAGAGGTGAGCATGGTGGGAGCATAAACGAAATATGTTGCAACGTCACGGCAATGCTCATTACCCCCACAAATGTAATGTTTGCTTCGCGATGCAAGTAATTAAAACGTTGTGGTCTGTATAATGTTAACTCTTTTATCTTCTTGTTTTCTTGCTTCTGTTGTTTGCGTTTCATGTTGCTTGCAAAATGACCCTTCCCTTCTCCTTTTCGTGATTTTTCCCCTTCTAGAGATCATCTTTCTAGAGCTTCTACATTGCCATTGGTCTATACATTTCGTGTAACCACCGTGAAACCTTTTATCTTCCCCATTTGGAGTCCAGTTAATTTTACGTTAAATTTCTCTTGTCTCCACTCATTACTGTTTATCGGTTTGGAACTTGGTCTCCTTTGTGGAGTTTCTTCACAACATTACAGTTGAGTGTTTAATATATCTTCTTTATATCTGACAGAACAAGATTTTAATTAGGACGGAACCGGTCACTAACCCAGTTCTTGAGGCTTCTGCAGCTTGTGCTGACGAGGATGATTATGGCGAAAAAAATTTAAATTAGCAATTAAAAATATGTATTAAGTTAACCATTTCCTTGGAACATAGTTCTTGAGAAATTAACAGTTCCTGAGATGGTCAAAAATGCTTCGCCAATTACGGAACTCGAGGGTCCATTATCCCAGAGCAGCCGCCGAACCGCATCTCGAGGTAAAAACTTCCTAACCATGTCATAAGTACTCACTTCATGTCCACTTTAATAGTATTCTCTAATCTACTTTTAAGTCCCTCAAATGTTCTATCTTCTTCGGCTCTTTGTCATGTTATTTCATCTAGCCTCCTGTTCCTTCCCTTACTTCTGAGGTTCAATTACCCTACGTAGCATCCTGCCCTAAAACACTCTGTCGTTCCTTTCCTTAAGACAAAACTCAAAGTTAAATCTCAAGGAAATAAAGTCGCAACATAATGATAGCGTGCAATGTTTAACTTCATTGCTTCGACGATCTTAAGCACAGTACCTTCTGCTTCAAATTTAAATTAGACCATATTTTGTCAACAGAATGCTTTTATGGACGACCCGATTTTCTCAAAATAAACCACGAGGATTTCTTCAGACGTAGTTGTAACGGAGGAGCAGTTTTTAGTCGCGTTCGCAAAATTGCGAAGAGCGACTATTGGTCGCAGAGTACAACCAACAAGGTGCTACTTGCTGCTAGCCTGGCCAGGCCAGGCTAGCAGCAGGTAGCAGTATTAGTCTGACAAATACCTGAAGCTGTATGTGCAGTTTTGAGCTCCTGATGATGGACGGAAAACCCGTCTGAAACATGTAGAGCATCTTACAGAAATGAATAAATTGAGAAACGTTGCATCTTGTTGGTTGTACTCTGCGAATATATTAGCGATACACGGACCTATGAATGTTGAATGTTAAAAGTGACTATTAGCTTCGTAATGTCTGTCCGTCTGTCCATTTGTCTGTCCACTGAACAACTGGGCTCTCAGTGAACGGATTTTTCATGAGATTTGATATTTGAGTATTTTTCGAGACTCTGTCGAGAAAATTCAAGTCTCATGAAAATCGTACAAGAACAACGGTTACTTTACATGAAGAACAATATAAATTTTTGATCATATCTCACAATTCGTCTTAGAATGAGGAAATGTGTCATACATAAGTTGTAGATAAATTCGAAACACTCATTTAATTTTCAGTACTTTTTTTCCGAAAATCGTGCCGTTTATGAGAGAATGTGGAAAAAAGTGTATTGGAGCCGGAGAAACCACAGATGACAGTATCATCGGCGCATGAGCATTACATGCTGGATGTCTAAGACTGCAAACACACACTTTCAGAATATGTAATACTTATTGCATTTTCACTGTAATAATGGTTGCAAGAACGCCTCTCGGTGTTACGTTATACTTACATTGCCTTTCTTGTTTTGTTTGAGATTTGAATTGAAATTTTAAATCCCATTTGAGTAAACGTTATTCACAATGTTAGCTAATACAATGTTTTGTCTGGCGCTTGGATTTTTTTGGTTGTCTGTAGTGGGGTTAGTTGTAATGTCTTTCTTGACACAATCCTCCGTAGCAAAGGCGAGTGGTCTAGATACCTGTTGAACTTCTGTATATGTAGAATTAATTCTGTGTGTTGATTTGTGGCTAGATGCTGTAAATCATGGTATTTTTTTCGGTTGTGGAAGAGCGCAATAAATCGTTGGAAATAAGCTTCACTAGAGCGTCACGCAGCTTCTAGGCATGATAGCTCAGTCCTTTTGACGGTCTGCCAGTGGGCTGTACACAAACGCCTGTCATTCGGTGCCGCTTGGCGCACCATTGCAATCGGCCTTCCCGGTAGACGGAAGTCTGAATTAATCCGTATGTTTAACGCCTTCGTAAGCCGGTACATCCATTCAAAGCTATGTATACGTAGACATATACATATACTTACACATGTACATATACATACACCGAATTTCCCCTTCGCGTGAGACTTACTTTTCCCCTGAAAATTTCCCCAAAATTCGCCCTGCATCTTAACATGGGGAGGATAAATAATATTAATTCTGCAAAAATAACCTGTGAGCACGTTCGAAACGTGATGGCACACGCGCAGAAACCAGATTTGGTCTTTCCGCGAAACGGACGAGTCCATTTAAATTGGCGGGAGCGTCGGTTCAGTCGACTACTGGCAGCCGACGTGTTTGCATCAGCGGTAGTAAAGGTAGTAATGCTGGATAAACCATGTTCCGAGGTAGAGTGCAAGACTACTGGCTACCCACTCCACTCTCGTGTTTCCCCTTCACTTCCCCTACCGTGCGTCACCATGTGCCATCGGGTTTCAACTGAGCTCTACCTCCGTGGTATGAGGCAAGAAATACGGTGCGCGCGCGCGCACACACACACACACACTCAGTAGTCCGTCGGTAATCGGGACTGCATGAGAAAGGGTTGGTTCTGTTTACCCGGAAATTCGAACCGCCGGGGGGAAACTCCGTGCTGCAGGTAACACAAGAACTATCAATCAGGGCTATAGTAGAACTACGAGTAGAACTCCTTAAAGCCAAAATACTGCACCTAATAGTAGAAGGTGATAATGATGATAATAATAATTGTGGTGGTGGTGATGATATTATTATTATTATTATTATTATTATGAGCTGTAATAATAATTTCAATTGGAAGCACTGGGTTATCTTTGGCCCAAAACTCTCCGTCCACCTGGAGATCCGCATTACCGGTGTTCAGATTACGGAGGGACCACTTTATATGGATTACTGTTAGAGGAAAAGCATGTGAGTGTGTGTGGACTGGATTGAACTGGCCCAGAAAGTATGCAGATGTGGGTCTTTGTGAAAATGGTAAAGAATCTACGGGTTTCTTAAAATTAAGGAACCTTTCCCCTGGCGGTGAGACTTGATATTTCCAAGGAATCCCAGAAACATAAAATTGAGTGTTGGTTTTATGTTCGGTTTAATGAACATAAGGGTAGGTATTAACACTAAGCTTATTTTTAAAAAAAAGTCCTGTACAGCGGCTTCAGCATATTGTGTCGAAAAATAAATATCCAGTGAAGGTTTAGCACCCAAGTTCATATTTCATATTTTCTGGCTTCAATTCTCGATCCGGAGGAACATCGATTGAAGTATTCAGGCTTTCTAAGGTCACGTGAAGCAAGTTTTGGTTTACAACTGCCGAAGACTATTTGATCCCTTCTTTTTATTTCCTAACTTTATTCACTAACATTAGGCAAACACTGCAGCTGAAAAGACGTACTGACGTAACAAACAAATTAGTTAGAATCTGTATAAGTGGTGTAAATATGACACGGAATGACGTTAGATGTATTAATTATGCAATTCGCTCAGATCGTAGTCACTGTGCATTCACACCTGTTGACTTTTGGCTTTCCTCAAATACGGAAACCTGCCGCATAATGAAATATTTCCTGTTGACTCACAACCGTCCCTGGTGTGTTTACATTTCTGTAATGAGTTTCCTTTGCGAAATGAAACCTTCAATATTGAATGGAGATAAGAGTTGCGATACGCTGCTAACTCCTTATTGCGGAGACTTGAAAGTTGATTCCATATTTAACTTTATGCAGACTATCTCCGACGAAGAGAAAACCGATAGTTCAGCTCTCCTGTCTTATAGATGAATTCACCAATGGTGTTCAGTGGTGGATTGGGTCCTACATGGTGTTTTACCTAAGATATCGTAGTCGTGTTGTCTGTTATTGAGAATATTGCTGTGCGGCCGGAGTTGAATAGTCCAGATGCCTTGTAAATGCAATGCATTTTATGTAACATTACATGTGAAAACGGACACGCGGTGGCGCAGTTGGTTGGGACAATGAGCTACAAGGCGGAAAGTCGTGAGTTTGATTTCCTGTGGTGTCAATGGAATTTTTCATTGGCATAATCGGCCGCACTACGGTCCTGGGTTAGATCAGCGTATAACAGAAATGAGCACCAGGAACCTTTACTGGAGGGTAAAGGCGGCCGGTCAGAGGGCTCATAAACCTACAACCTTCACGTGCCAATTGTCCGGACACCTGGGAACTTTAACCTCCTGGAACCCTGCCCAGGCTTGTACAGGGATTGCTTTACCCTTAACTTTTATATGTGAAAATGTAAAAGGTAAAAATAACTCAGACATGCTTTTGTAAGACAGACAAAGCCTGTCTTTTTAGATCAAGGTCCTGACCGAGAAGAAGATAATCGCTGATTTCGTCGACAAATTTCGCATTTTTCAAGAATCTGAGATCTCATAATCGTCTTGTCAGGTGGCTGCCACTGGAATCTGTTTTGAGCCACTTGACTCCCTAAAGGCACTCCCCAGAGGCACTGTGTAGCAGTCCACAACCCACTAGGTTTTGTTACGGTGAGAAGTTGTTAGTTCTCTGCACAATCCGAAGTTGGGAGTATCGCCCCTTGTCGGCCGCTTGCTTCTGTCTATCAAATATATTCGCAGGTACCTGTCGTATGCAAAGGCTTTCTCCTTCTTAATGTTTTGCATTGTCCGTGCGCTATACAAGACAACTGCGCTGTTCAGGGCTATTGTGCAGCGAGAAGTGGTAAGAAATTGCCAATAGTCGCTGCGTAATAACCCACAAGAGCGCAGTTCTCAGCTACTTCGCGGCCGAAAACATCACATGTACTGTACAACTGTTTATTAGAATCCAACCGAATAAAACTGACTGTAATAGCCTGCTCTGTCCTGCTTTCACAACATGGACACGCGCCATGCCAAAGCGGCAAGGGAGCCGCTTAATGTAGCAAGAAAATAAAATAAGAAATGAGCGTGTTAACTAACTTGAGTTAACCCCGAACCGTATTTAATGCAATACTTGAAATTAGTGTACCGTGGATTTTGCAATATATTATTTAACTGTCAGTCCACTGCCGTAAGGTGGTGCATGTTTAGTGCCTTGTCACTGAAATAGAGTTTTAAATTGTGTATATATTTTGATTCCTGTCATGTCCGTTGCTTTACTTTGTATTCTGCCCGACACATACTGCTTCCACGAGCTTCTGTGTGCACAGTTTAATCATGATTTTGGCTTCTCCTCTACCTGTAGAGTCGCTCTGCTTTCTCCTCTATTCCAATTCGTAATTAAGTGTATTTGTTATTATTTTTACACTTTCGTCTTTCTTTTTTCTCTCTGTTAAATTTGCATTTAAATGCGTTTCTTTGGTGCCGTGTAGTTTTTCTTTTGGGCGTTATATTCGAATATGTAACACTTCTGTGTAGTATTTTGGAGATCCAGGGTTCATTTCTCTTCCTAGAGGCTAGCTGTCCTGCTTGAGCTGTTTTATGACTCTCCTCAGTCTCTCCAACCTCATATTAGGCCACAGTCCCTTCCTTCTACGCACTTTACGATATATTATTCACTAAAATTTCGTAATTCGTCCCTGAATGTAGGCTGAGCCCCTGGGAGGCCGTTAGATTGAACAAAATAGATAGGCATATGTGTTTGTGTTTGTGTGTGTGTGTGTAACTTGTATTATGTGGATACAAGGTTGGCGCATTCGTTTAGAAGACATTTGGAAAAATATGTGATGCGGACTACAGCCTCATACGGCTTTATCTGCAGATAGAACAGATGATGGCAGGTTTTCTGGTCTCTTACCTGCCTTAACAGCCAATAAAAGAGAAAACCAATGAAGTGCAGCCAGAGCTACGGGTCCCAAGTGACCTGTTCAGACAGAGACACTTGAGGTGGTCCACTTTCAAGTACCATATCTGCAGCTGTGAATGATGGACAACAAGATGTAACTCGAAGGGTGAAATGGTTGTTTTCCTTGCTGCGCTTTCGGATTCGAATTTCGGGCTGGTATAATGTATTTTGTGTTTCCACCTAATAAGTCCGGGGAAATTCTATAATTGTTCTGTGAAAGAGGCCCAATGGTACAGTACCCTGTATGACTTGTAATTAGACTTATGAAAATTAGTTGAAGTGGATTTGATATATGTTATGTTAAAAGGTCAAAATCTAGGCATTTCTTAAAGTACAAACTTGTGCTATGGGGACTCTTGGAGGTACTAAGGAGAAACCACGAAATATCTCAGTAACGATACTTGGTCCCCCATGTCAGGATTCGAAACAGGAACCTCCCTAATACGGATCGCAATTACCACATATGCGAACGCTAAGATGGAGATCTGCAGTGTGGAAAGATGACATTTTTATACAGAATACATTATTTTTTGTTTCAAACTTGAAACGTTTCTTGATTAGAAGTAGTTTTGTAAACTATTCTTATATTTTCCAAACCAGATTTTCAATTGAACGTTATGGTTGAGTGACTAGCATTCCTGCTCCATATTCGAGAGCTTCGGAGTTCAAATATCAGCTCGGAGACCGGGTTTCCAGAGGGGATTTTCATGAATTTACTCAGCCCCCGGGCGTATACCGAGATAGTACTGCAGATTATAACATGATCTCTTTTTTCCACGTCATCTCCAGCTCACTAGTTAGTATTCTTACCATCATTTGACGCTATATAATCAGAATTACTGAAAGTGTCGTTAGATAATTAATTACCTGGAAAAGTAACTTCGTGGAGTACAATTTTTCTGAGAAGCTAAAATTTCTTTGCTAGATGTATCATTTACCTAACTGTATGGAACCCGCATATTCCTTACCGTGTTCTTAGGCGCCAATCACCTGTACAGTACCTTTCCTGAGCCACATAAATCAAGTCCACAGCCTCCAATTCTATTTAAAATATGTTTTAATATTGTGCTGCCCTTTCGCCTGGGTCTTCCGAGTTGTTTCTTTTCTTCATATTTCCCCAAAAAAACTCTAAGGGTGTCGTTAAGTATAACATCAATAAAGAAATCAGAATAAACCCGCCCTTATCACAATTTATGATACGTTATTTAGTCGTAAATATATTTGCTTGGGTAATTAATTTCGTACAAGTTTGTATGTAATGTCTGTTGAAATTACGACCGGAAAAAATGGGAGTTCACTTCTGTAGCTGTAGCTGTACATATATTTCTCTGTTAGTGTGTTGTTATTTGTTTTAACCCTTGTGGAACAGTCAAAATCACATGCTTGTTAAGTAAATATTTCTATAAAAGTGGAGACTGTAATTGTGACTGAAGGGTATGTATCACTCGACAAAGGTTGAGTCTGGAATGCGGCAATGTCGATACCATTCGTAGCTGTCTATCATGCTACTGTGCGACCCTCTCCGTACCTAGCTGCTGCAAGCCCCGATTATTACGTAACAGAGAATAACGACAGAAATGTTGGGTCTAGGCTTTGTACAAACAACACATGGTCAAGAAGTTCGTGGTTAATTGGGGTGGATATGAGACGGCGAACATCGGAATAAGTTTTAAGTGTAAAACTTCTACTTGGTTCCGCGAACTCTTGAAGACATATTATTAAATATATAAAATAATCTTGAAACATAAAAAGCGTGAACTTCGTTGTCAGTAATAAGCGAACACCGTTTTGGAAGCATAACGAAATCGTTTTTGAAGGAGAATCTGATTCTATAAAGAACGAAAACAGTCGACCTCACGTAACGAACGACAATTTAACCGTGGAAACAGCAGTAGGAAAGTGAGAGAAGCCGTACTTCCAGCCACGAGTTCTGAAAGATAATTGTCTAAATCAGTCACTAAAGTTGAAACTGACATTATATGGGTAATCATGAAATATCGAAATTCCAGACACTATGTTTCACGAACTTTAAGACTTTATTGTAAATGGGTATTACTCACATTGTTGCAACCTAGGAGTACCGAATTCTGACTCGAAGCACATCACCAGTTATTCTGATTATCATATTTATTATTTTTACCAATTAATTCCAAACCACAAAATAAGTCACCTTCTAGCTACTGATTGTATTAAAATTCATCAGTTCCTTAATTTCTTTTAGTTCGGCTGTAAAAAATCTAGCAGGCTACATGGCCTTAGTAATTAGTAAAGGACAAGTTTCTTGACCTCAGCAACAAGTACAATACACAGGACTTTGAAATGGTCACGATTTATTCCACCAGTTCTTTTAAATTTATCATAAATAATCGTCCTCTCACTTTGTTCTTTCATACAGCACATTGCGTTTGTTTAACCTCTTTAAGTAACCTAATGACAATTCGAATCTAGTGCAGTGTATCATATTTCCACTGTTTCAAAAAATACTGTATAATACAGCCAATAATATTTCGGATTAAATATTCACATCCTTTGAATTAAAGCGACCCTTTTCACGTTGGGACCACAATTCACAATCAACAAAGGCAATACACGTATATCTTGCATGTAAAAATGCAGTAAAATATGAATTTATCGAATAATTTTGGCCCTCCACACGCAAGGGAATATTCCTAGTGGGGTTTGAGTGTTTGTGGGAACTACTGTGTTTGATTTGTTTATTTCCTAACGTCCCCTCTAGGAATTAAATTGCAGTTTGTTCGGACTGCCCTAAATATCAATTTCACGTGCAGATTGAGTATTATATTATTCATACCGTGCATTGTCTGAAATGAATAGATCATCCAACATATGCATTCTGTGACGCAGCGTTTATGACATTTGGAAACTCCTACATGTTTCGACAAGGAGGTATCGTACACTTCACACGACATATCTGGACGATATATTTTCAAATCACACGGAATTGGGACAGATTTTTATATACATCCTCCACATAATATACAAACAACAAAGAACTGGCAACTTTGGCGACTTCTGTTATACATTTTAACATTTAAGATCATAACACTCTAATTTATGGTTATAAATTGCATGTATTTTAGCATTTTAAGGTTTTATTCATTGCTATAAGGGGAAAAGTGTATAGATTGACATGTTGGCTTATATACCTTGTTTATAATGACTCCCTGAGAATGGCATCTCAGTGCCTAAACGTGTAGCAGTTTATATGTACTATAAATGGTCTATAACAGAGCGCGTATGTTGGATGATATATCAATTTAATATTCGCCTGATGCAGTAAAAATTACATTTGGTGTTTGTGTAAAACAACGTCGTCCAACGAATCCTTAAACCTAATGACTCCGTAAATAATTATAATAAAAGTCAACGAGATGCACAATTTCTCAGATTTATTTGATAAAGTAATCTGCATGTTTCGGACAGGTCCACTCTCCATCATCAGGAGTATCTTAACACTGTATACACGCAGTAGGTATTTGTCATGCTAGTTCTCTTGGCTGTCTGCTGTTGGCTGCTAGCAGACAGCCAAGAGAACTAGCATGACAAATACCTATTGCGTGTGTACAGTGCTGAGATACTCTTAATGATGGACAGTGGACCTGTCCGAAACATGTAGAGTACTTTATCAAATAAATCTGAGAAATTGTGCATCTCGTTGTCTTTCATTATAAGAATATATCACGATGCACGGTCCTCTGAATGTCAGGTTCTCCGTAAAAGTTTGTGAGTTCTCATTGCATTGAGAGACACAGACAGTGTGTGCTTGTAAGTTAATAAGCAGAAGCCTTAATCCACCCCGCTTCACATCTGCTTTACCAGAAACAGCACATCAAAATGTCTGGATTTCGGCTTTCTCTAATTGTAGAAATAATAATGGTCGTATTTTCGCATTCAGTTAATAGAGCTGTAACTTAAAAATCTGCTGCTTTTCCGCAGTGGTTGATTGTTATATGAATATATTGGGAGTGTTACAGGAATACTTTTAACAAGTTCCATGGAAGAGATTAATTATTCAAAACTCGAAACTGACATCAAAGGATTGACAGTACAGTTAGAGAATCCTAGCCGAGCAGATTGGTTTACCGGCGTTTGCGACGTACACATTTCGGGTAAGTGGCTTTCATCGGTCTCTTCTGACAAATGTTGAGACAGTACATCCAAATAGTCATTACTGAGTCCTTTCTAATATATTCCAATTTACCATAATTTTTGCTATTCATTATTTGATACTGTAGCATTTATACTATTTAGTTGACTCTATGTTCACCAGATTCCGCTATCGCATCTCCGCCGATAGACAGGTCGCTCTCTTCTGAGCTGATTGGTGCGTTCCCTCATTTGTCAAGTAAATGATCACACGGTACCTTGAATAGGTTTAAACATATTTCTTTCTCACCTCAGTTCATAGCTTACGGTCATTCTCTTTGTATATTTTATGTTTGATACAAAATCGAATGACAAGGAAGATGTGCGTTCTTGGTTCTTTATTCTAATCTTCATTTTCTTCACTTCCTGCAGGATATATCAATCGGTTAAGCAGACTGGAATGTGTCTGGTGCTTTTCTCGGCTGCAGTACTCTTCGCGGTTTTCTTAGTTTAGAAGGCTACGCACATTGTCTTCTTCATCTACTGAAGCTAAATAGTCTGCAGCTGTTCACACAACGTCGTTAATATGAGACAAGTACTAACCATTAAAGTTTCAAGACAATTATAAAATTAATTACGGTAGATACGACTATACTTGTTCCAAGCAGCACAATCAAGTCTTTCCTTGAAGAAGAGTCTTTCTTGAAAAAATGACAATTGCTCACTTAGTCAAGAAAATCGCTAACTTTCATTGAGCCTGAACGTTAATTAGTATGTGTCGCAAGAATCTGCCACTAGACCCATTCCCAAACCACACGATTACAATCCAAACACACCCAGCCTCTATGTATGCAGGCTTAAGCCACGATTATTACATTTGACAAAGTTATTTTTGGCTTCCGAATTCCATAATGGAGATTATATTAGACTGATATTGATGAAATAGAATTCTCCCTATAATTTAACATATCTCTCACATATCAGGTATCATACAAATTCATAAATGTTTTATAAATGAAACGTGCGTATATGTGAACAGATATTACTTTCTCGTTACGTGTTCCTTTTATAAAATAATTCAATGATCAAACTTTACAGGATATACAGTCTCCAAAATACAAAACTAACACAAGCTAGCCTGTTGGACGAGCTAAAGGAAGTTGAAAGGTACCGTGTACAATAATATTGACATATCCTTGTGATCCATCTTCTCGGCAGAAGGTCAACGCAGATTTGACATGACCAGCTTACACAGGGTAAAAAGAAGTGACACGACGACAGAAATCATGGTATGTTTTTATACTATAGGTAGTATTTGGTAAATTGAATTATGGTTTCTTCTCCTCACATAACGCACAAAAGTCGGCAAAATATAATTTTTGATAGCCGGATTATATAACATTGTTTTTAATTGTTTTGTTTACATAGCATCAAATGAGGGGATGGCTGTGTTTTGCGAGATTTTTTCCCGTTTGTTTAAGGTCTCATTTCAATAGCTTAAATGTTATGCTGTTGAATGTCACTGTGATTAATAACAAAGGAATTTGAAAACAAGCATAACGAAGTCATGTGACCAAAGAATTTCCCAAGTGGGTCTAAGTTGACTCGAAGGACCACAGTCAGTGCGTCCAGTCGCCGAACACATACTTCAACACGTTACTTCCCAAACACGAGGCAAGAATTTTGCCAGTTTTCCGCGTCATTTCGTATGGTACCTTTAAATAGAGGATTGTGAATGATGTGAAGTTGTCGTGACACGTGTCAAGGTTCAGTCGGGGTATTCGCGTACAAAACAACAAAGAACGCCACGCAGATATCAGTCAGGACGGAATTTCGAACCCGCAACCTCCAGGGAATAAAGCATGTCAGCCAAACACTGAAATGTGATATTCTGCAAGGACATAAGAACAACAGATCGGATTTGTACGTTACGTTTTCTTATTTAATGTAGAGGGTGGGCCTAATTTGAATTGGTTAAACGTGCTGCATGAGACAGATTCTTTGATAAGCCAGTTATACTTAAGTCAAAAACTTCTTGTCCTGCTGAGCCACAAGACTCACCACTATATTCATTCAAACTCAGCTTTTGTTATAAGCATTATTCACTCTATATTTTTGTGTAATTACTGACTAATTTACATATACAAGGTGCATTCAGAAAAGGACCGAACTTTTTCTATGAAGAATGTATTGCTCATTTTACAGCATTTTAAGCACTGTTCCCTTCAAAGTAGTCCCCTCTACTGGCGATACACCGTTCCCAACGTTTCTTCCATTGTTGGAATGCTTGCTGGAACGCGCTTTCTGTGACGGCGCGCAGTTCTCTTATCGCATTTTCCTGAATCTTCTCTATGGTTTGGAAACGACGTCCTTTCAAAGTGGTTTTAAGTTTGAGAAACAGGAAAGAGTCTGCTGGAGCTAAGTCCGGAGAATAAGGTGGGTGGGGCACAACGGATGTCTGATGTTTTGCCAGATAACTGCGAATGAGGAGCAACGCGTGATCCGGTGCATTGTCGTGGTGCAACTTCCAAGTCTGGTTTTCCCGCAGTTCAGGCCTCTTCCCGCGCACGGCATCCCTCAAACGCGCTAAAACTTCATGGTAGAGCTACTTGTTTACCATCTGATCACGTGGTACAAATTCATGATTGACAATGCCTTTCCAATCAAAAAACACAACCAACATTACCTTGATCTTTGACCGACTCATCCGTGCTTTTTTCTGTCGAGGAGACTCTTTCTCCATCCACTGTGCGACGATTGCATCTTGGTTTCAACATCATATCCATAAACCCACGTCTCATCTCCTGTTATGATGTTCTTAAGAAAGTTTTCATTACCATTTGCATTGGCAAGTAGTTTCTGACCGATTTCAACACGGTTCTCTTATCGTCAGTCAACAAACGCGACGCGAATTTTACACTGACGCGACGCATCTGAAGTTTTTCAGTAAAAATTTGATGGCAAGACCCTATGCTGACGCCCACTTCGTCAGCAACTTCTCGCACAGTTAAACGACGATTTCTACGAGTCACAGCACGAACTGTCTCGACATGGTCTTCGTTTGTTGATGTGGAAGGTCGTTCAAGTCTGGAATCTTCACCGACCGACATTCTGCCCTCTTTAAAATGCTTAAACCACTCATAGCACTGCGATCGGCTCATAAAGTCCTCTCCGTATGCTTGTTTAAGTAACTGAAATGTCTCTGCAAAATTCTTACCAAGTTTGCAGCAAAATTTCAAACACATACGTTATTCTTCAAGCTCTCATTGTCACTTTGTCACTAATCCGCCGAACAGCTTGTGCAGTCGCTCAGTTCAGCGGATGTAGTTCGATGATTAATGCTCATAGCGTAACGGGACAAATGGCAGTTTGTTGTCAAAACCTGACACTAGGTGCGGTCAGTAGCCGCAGCGCGCTCTCTATGCTTGTTCGGGCGCTATTTAAGAAGTTCGATCTCTTTTTGAACACTCCTCGTATTCATGTGTATGAAGTATTAGGTAACTCTTGCTACTGAATGAAAAGAACAAGGAGTATTTTAAAATTCTATGTATTCAAGAGATGAGCTAATCTTCGTACTCCTGCTTAAAGCGGAGTAACTACGCTTGACGTTGGGTGGATAATTTCGATGGGTATGTTTGGATCAAGGGAGAGAGGGGATGTGAAACTAGACCTAGGGGCTTGCAAATGAAACTCGGAAAGCTTGCACGGGAATAACAGACTGATTTGGTAGTATACGTATTGTCCATTTCGGAGCACTTCGCCACGTCATTGTAATTAAGCGAACACATAAACCCTATTGCTTCACTGGAGCTGAAATTTAGCTAAAACCACCGAGTAATGTCATAATCTACACTAGGATCTTGATTTGGTTTTCAACTGCTGTGCAAGTTGTTAAGAGAAATATATTCAGATCCGCTCAATTTAATATCATGAAACTGGAAGTGAAAGAGTCGGTTTACACTTGTGGAATATTCAAGTAACCGTAGCTATAACGAAAACCTTTGTGGCATGGTGGTGCTTGCTGCTAATTTTGCGGAAGTGTTCCTGTGATTTTTTATGATTTTTGTCCATCTGCCCACCAGCTTTCTACCGATGGCCGGAAAGCATAAGAGGGAAGATTACTGTCGTCTGAAGTGTGACGCCGTGTACTGTGGTACATACCTACAGAAGAATCGGAGACACCTGCTTCCACCATCGCGTCAAAAAAAAATACGTTTATGGATTTTTGAGTAGCGTACCTCACAGTGGAATGTTAAGATCGAAGAGCCACAATTAGTATTGACGAATCAGCCCAAGTGCACAGATTCGGATCCCGGAAGCCCATGGTTCTAATCTGTATAGAAAACTTGAAGAGAATCTCAAATCTTGCACAGAGAAGATCAGTGGTTAGTGGAAACGTGTGTGCTGTAGTAGGTAGGCGTGTCAAGTTACGCAAAACAGCTCAAGGGTATTTTTTATAGAGCCTTCCTCTTGCAGGAGATTTATAGCAGAATGTAGTCTATAATGTATACTGAAGAGAAACGAAAAACACATGCCATGAATGTGCACTGAACTTTCAAAAAAAAAATCACACTAGAAAGGCCAGTGATTTCAATCGATATGTCTTGAGCGCACCGTGAAGAACGTTGAAGAATATGACCTACAGAAACATAGAAATTATTATTATTATTATTATTATTACTAACTGCGACCGCCTCTGTGGTCTAGTGGTCAGAGTTTCTGGCTACAGATACAGAGGTCCCGGGTTCGATCCCCGGCGCTACCAGATTTTCTGAGTAGTAGTGGGTCTGGAACGGGGTCCA
>Ga0123352_10006725_pt1 | contig 17668 bp, 16 predicted proteins | sample TergutLab28metaG_FD_89700 | JGI IMG/M metagenome (GOLD analysis project Ga0123352, IMG submission 89700) | Labiotermes labralis P1 segment gut microbial communities from Petit-Saut dam, French Guiana - Lab288 P1 | ecosystem: Host-associated > Arthropoda: Insects > Digestive system > Gut ... | reverse complement strand
GCTCAGAAACATGGGAAATAAACAAGAGGAATGAAAAACGACTGAAAGCCTTAGAGATGGACTTCTGGAGGAGAGCGTGCGGCGTATCAAGATTGGAACATGTACAGAATGACGAGATAAGAAGAAGAGTACATAGAAACCAAGACATTATGGACACAATCAACATGAAAAGACTTATATGGTATGGACATGTCCAAAGAATGCCCGAAGAATGGTGGCCCAAAAGAATGTTGGATTGGGTACCAAACAGGAGAAGAAAAAGGGGAAGACCCAGACGAGACTGGAGAGAGAACATACACCTCAAAATGGAATGGAGGAACCTACAACCCGGGGACTGGGAGAATAGGAAAGCATGGCAGGCAGGATGCGGAAAACAGCGCCAGCTGGAACAAAGCCGCTGTATATATATATATATGTATTTAGTAGAATCAAAATGTTACAGGACATTCATAATTTTAGATTACCTCATGATGACGGGTGTTAAATACATTGTCTTTGAAGTATTCTTCTGTCACTGTGACATTTTTTCCAGAGGCTGTACCATTGAAAGAAGCATTTATGCAGTCTTTTTACTGTGACGTCCTTAAGTGCTGCCTGTGTAGTTTTCCCATTTGGAAGTCAGTCTCCATTAATTGTTAGCCCTCCTTGAAATTCCTACACCATTCATGTGCAGTGTGGCTCAGAGTGCCCTTTCCCCATCTGTGGCTCATCCTCCAGTAATTGTCATTTTTTCTTGAAGTTCCTGAACCATTCATACACAGCAGCCTGGCCCATAGCCTTATTGTTGTAGGCATCACTGCTGCTGTTGCTGCTGCTGCTGATGTTGATGATGTATATTTGTAACAATGTCTTGCCAGTTATATTCAAAATTTAATGTTTGCCCACTTTGTATTGTGACATCATTGTGTGGCAAGTTCTGAAAACTACTGAATTCACATCACTGAACAGACTCTTGTTTTCCATGCTGTCTGTACACTACATGAATATGCAGACATGAAGGCTTATGTATGTTTCACCATGTCACCTTTTGAAAAAGGTTATGAACTTATGACTAAACCATATATTCTAGCATATCTGTATTGGCATGTGACTAAACAATCAGATTTTAAAAGTGAAGCTCTTTGAAACCCATACAGATGTGTCTGTAATCATGATGTTTCAATAGACAATTTCTGTAAAATCCTTTTAAATTTGTAAGTTTCCCTTTGCAATGTATTGAGTTCTGTTATGATATTTTGATATCATCTTCACTTACGGTATATACTGTATATGTTGTTTTGCATGTTGTCGTCAGGCAAAGCATTAGTTACCGGCTACATGTCATTTGGCAACACATTTATAATCATGTGTCTCCATTGTCCTGTTCAATGAAATACCATGTCAGCCCTTTCTCAATAATTGACTCAGAGCCCATACATTTATACCAAACCTCATATATATTGTGGTTAACACTCCTACTTCTCATTTTTAAATTATCAAGTTAGGTTCTTAGCCTCAAGGCCAGCTTTCCTCATTGAAATTTCTGTGATTCTTCCTCAGTTTACACTTGAAAATACACACAATATGGTAACCCTTAATGCTGTTTGCAATTTAATATTTTCAGTCAAGAATTTATCATTAAGTAAATGAAAAATAACAGTCTGCCTGTGATGATCAATACAATTCTGAGTGCTGCTGTCAGAAATTGATACCTGACCTTCCAGTTTTCAGACATTCCTGTTACTGATTGATCTCCTACCACATGCAAATATGTATTGTTCTTAAACAATATGATATGAAAGTTTGAGTGACTAATTTATTTTTTATGCTGTAGGGTGGCTTTAGTGCAGTACCAAAGGATCGGAGCTATTTTAAATTGCGCGTGAACCTGGAAAAACAGCTGTGTCTGACAGTACAGCAGGTATCACAGAATGAAAGGGAGCTGGATGTGGAACGATGTTTTGGCCTACTAATCAGCCCTGGTCGGAACGTAAAGCATAGTGATATGCAGCTGCTAGAGATGGTGAGTGAAGGTTGTTAGTGACAACTGTTCTTACTTAAATAGCTCTGTTCCATTACTTGCACATCATCATCGTTATCATTATTGTAATCATAATATTTGCTATACTTGGTAAAGTAATGCCACTTGCTTGACGGTTGGAGTTCCATTCCTAGCTAGGGTAGGACTTCCTTCTTCATCATGTCCATACAGTCTCTGTCGCACTCCCAGCCACAAGTTTGATGGACACCAGGAGCTCTTTCTCAGCCGTATGGGACGGGGGGGTTATCTATTATGGTGTGTTCGTATGGTTTCATATGTTAAGTTCTATAATGTGCAGAGCTTTCTGTCTACAATGTAAATTGCCTTCATGGTGTGGTGCTTAGTCACAGGCACCTTATATCTTTTTGTGTTGGTAATATGATGATCATGATTGTGATGATCATGATCAATACCATGACCACCACCACCACCACATCCATTGTTAATGATGTACTGTTAACTGAGCAGCCTTCCTGTATCAGCCAACCTCTTCACATCACAGCATATGGGTCATTAATTGTTAAAGTGACAGAACATGCAGATTTGGTAGATTTTATTTAGATTTTCTGTGCTAACCATGTAACAAGTACTGTTATGTCTGAGCAAATGATGTCTTGTGCAAGTGTGATCCACTTTCTGCAAAAACCATAATTCTGAGAAAGATAAAAAAAAACTGCTTCTGGTTTAAGTTTGTTATTTGCCAGGTTATAGTGTTCTGAGTTTCAGCACTATGTACTTACACAGGTTGCCACTGACATTTTAGAGGAATATCTTCAGGGTTGAAGAAATGAGAGTCAGAGTTATGCCAAAGTGTGTAGGGTGAGGATGTGGTTTGATTACATAAGCAAGGTGCTGTGGCAGTGCAGTGTGGCCAGTCAGAACTCAGCATGGGGAGAGGGAATAGAAAGTGACTGGTGCAATAGGAACTTTGACAGAGGAAGGTATAAAAACTGGGATACAAAAGTTATTTTTCCCATTTTGCAGTTCTTATTGACCCGGTCCAGTCTGTACTACCTCTGTTCTTCCTGTGGTTCTGATCGGCCACATTCCCTGAAACCTATGTAATCAAACTGCATCCTTACTGTAATGACCTCACTGTCAACTTGGACCCAGTTCTTGCAATGAAGATTAGATTAGATTTCGTAACTTTCATTTTAATCCATCATGGAGGCTGACAATCCTTTGCTAAATACAAAGCCAAACTATACTACTACGCTGGGTTTGTGTATTCAGCAGGTGTCGATGGGGTCAGGAACTGGTGACAAACAGTGCTATGTGATCTCTGGTCAGTGGGATCCTACAGATGCAGCCTTTGAAACTTTGAATGTGGAGACACCACGTGATGAGCGAACTTATATCACAGTGGCTGTAGATCTAGTAATCCGAGGCATACAGGAGCCTGTACGATTTTTTATTGAGACACCTGTTAAAGTATTTCCTCAAGGAGAACGCTTCTGGTACTTCAGTCGGCGTCCTCTCGTACAGCAGTTCTGCCTCAACCTACGAGAGGTGAGTAGCAAGTGTTAACTAACTCCATGCAGCAGAGAATTTTGTAAGAAGATGAAGGATGCAAAGCTGTCAAGATTAATTCAGTCCATACTGTCACATCCTGTTACTGGACCTAGGCATGGGTGAGAGAGTAATATTAAGATGGATCTTACGGAATAAGAGTGGGTAGTGTGGACTAGATTCATGTGGCTGAGGATAGGTGGTGGTAGGCTGTTGTGAATATACATGTTTTCAGGCTTTTGAAGCAGTGCAGTTGAGGTCTTTGTTCTTTAGGATTTTGTGCTGTGTTACAGGCTGTTTGTTGCTCAAAATTTTAAGATTGCATAGTTTTGTGAAAAGTTGCAATGGGCACCCAGAAATGGAGTGCAGTATTGCAGAAGAACAAAGACCTGTTGTGAACATGTTTATGAACACATGCATTCCGTGAAAGATGGAGAGTTTCTTGACAAGCAGAGTATTAAGGTTCTCAGTATGGGTTCTGTTTCTTGGAGTTACTTGTGCTGCATGTTGTGAGAGTCAGCAATTTGTATGGTCAATATCATGTGCATAACTTGGCTAATAGTGTTGGGGCGGTAAAATCGACCATGGATATTGGGGGGGTCAAGTAAAGGAGTCAAGTTAGAAATAGGGGAAGACTGGTTTGAACCAGTCCTAAATATACATACACCCCTTTTTTCACTGTCACCCCAGTTTTTTTTTTTTATTTGCCCCTCTTCAACTCCGGTATCCAAAAAAAAGTTTCTTAGGTAGCAAAGATATTGGAGGGGCATTTGCTCCCACCCACCAAAGTTAACAACTATGACTAATATCATCAGTCATGTGGTAATAGAAACAAGAGTATCCAGTTATTATGATGTAAAAATAATTACGGAACAGACACATTCAAGAACACACATAGTGCATTGTGGCAGTTATTTTATTATGATCACTTGGTAAGGATGGCCATAGCACGAAACAACAACTGCATGCCCTCCCGTGCTGAGGTCTAGAATATGTGAAATCTTGTGTGTACGTCTCTTGATTGCCTTGATAGTTGGTATGTTGGCACACAAGAGAACTGACACTTCTTACGTTCCTTTTCTGGGTAAATTATGTGTTCATATTGACGAACACTGTGAAAATGTTTTCTCTTTTTCTGTAACCAACAGGTGCCATCAAATGATGTCAGCACAGTCCGTTATGAAGTTCTGAGTATGGACACTTCATGTGAGCTAGATCGAAACCGGTTAAATCTCACATTAAATTTAGCAAATCTCATTCGTTCTCCTAGTGTCAGTTCAATAGATATTGATACTCTTACTCCTAAGGACGACGTTGTATCAGGTAAGTGACCTGAAACTTCATGTATTTTTTAATTGTCATCTTGAACCTGAATGAGGAGCATGAAGGACCGAAGTTGAATGCTTAAATTATATATTTATGCTGATTATGTTAATTTTTAAAATAAGAGTGCAGGAATCGTACATTGAAATTGTAGATGTAAATTGTACTGCATAGGTGGGTAGGTACAATTGCATAAAGTCACTTCTTTTTATTTACACCAAGTATTGAAAATGCAGGAATTATGAAACTAAAAATGGCCATTTTGTGTTGGATTGTTGAAGGTTTTATGTACATGAGTTACCCAGAAGCTCCTGAAATCACTGGAGTAAGAAGTGGCATGGGATATCTAATTTGTATGACCACTTTTAATGTGGAATAGCTGTATGGAATTTAATCGGAATGAGATATATGGTTTTACAGTTGGAAGAAGTATTACATGTTTCTCCTGACAATGCTGAATGATCAGCGTGTCTCCACTTTTTCAAATTAATATCAACAGGAGGTTTCAGTGAATGGATTAGTGTTGCTTCAGCCTCATATATGCACATCTACATGCTGGTGTTTGAGCCAAACTAACTGAATCAGTCAGTTCCTAGCAGAGACAGGATTTTTCTCTTTCCCTAAATATCTAGAGTAGCCCTGGGGGAAAATCACTAGATGGTGAAGCTAACTAAGATCTTTGCTCTTCTGAGATGTTGAAGCAGCATAGATTGGTAGTTAGTTGCCAATGTTTCGGGGCAACCTATCGGCTCCCCACTGTTGGACTAGCATTACATCCCACAAGTTAGAAGTCTTCACAGTTCTGGTGTGATAACCACAAATCTCATTTATGTGATGTTGCACATTTTCAGGTTCATGGGTATTTATTAAAAATTTACTTTACGGTTTGCAAGTGGCTCACCACTGAACAGTGCTGTCCTATGTTCAAACTGTAATTTATACTTTAAACAAATTGTGCTTACTGTAGAGGCTGTACACTTAAATTTGGCTCTTATTTTGTGGTTTTTAAGATGGTGATGAGCCATTACTGAGTGGTACTGGTGAAGTTTCAAAAGATTGTTCAGAAATGGAGTTGGAATCTTGGGCTGATGTGCTGGCACGCTGGACAAGCACCAAGCAGCGTCCACGACAGTTAGCAGCTCTTGTACAGGGTGGTATTCCAGAAGCTCTACGTGGAGAAGTTTGGCAGCGTCTTGCAGGGTGTGAAAATGATACTACCATGATGGATACATACAGAATTCTGATTACAAAGGTGTGCCTATTACTTAGAATAACTGTGTTAGATCTCATTAGACCACTGTTCATGTTTGGATATACAGAATTTCTTTGAAGGCTCTAAAACAATGGTGAGAGGAAGTGTGGCATTGTGTGCCCTTGTCTGAGATGTATGAACTTTATTATTAAGTTCAGAAATTAAATAATTAAAAGAACATCCAGTGTTATATCATTATCATTATACTGTCATTATTAATCCCAGCTGGTGATATTTCTATCTACAGATCTGTGAAGAAATGAAGATCATGTGTTATGTTCTTAGTAGTTGATTATGTACTCTGTGGTAATGATAGAAACACTGATAGCATCCATGTGTTTCTTTGGATTTAATGTAGTAGATTTTTAGGTTTGTTCACATTTCTGCAGAATGCTTATTAAAGATAACTTTGTCAATCTGTATGTGTGTAACATCTGGGCAACTCTGAATACATATTCATGAAATTTGATATTGGATAATTTTACAACAAAAAAATGGCAGGCCATTTCAGTTTTTATGTTCATCAAGCAAATTAGAGACCACTTTGTGTGATAACCTGTGTGTGTTTCTGCATAGCTTTGAAACATAACTTGTTAAATATATACTGGACCAAAAACATTTTGGACAAATGTTTAAAGGAGAATGAAACATGCCCTTTGTGTATAGTACATGTTTCTATAAGACAAAGACAAACCAAATAATTCCGCGTGTACATTTCAGAACCTCTGTTGAACAGTCAGCAATGGTAGCATGCTATGACTACATTTGCTGCGGTATGTGATTGGTTCATAGTACGAAGACCAAATGAAGAAATTAAAATGTGAGGATATCAGTATTCCAGGCACATGACATAGCGTATCTCGGGCAATGGTTCTCATTGTTTTGAAGGGACATGTTGCCTTCATTTTCAAATGAAAATGAAGACATGTCCCTCCAAATGTTGGGAAACTCATTCCCAGTGGCATAGCATCACTTGCCAAAGGACCAGAGTTCTCAATTACTTCACTTTAGAAACCTCAAAACTTGCAAATAAAAATACCCTTTTTCATATAATTTATTTTTTGAGGCTCCAGAATTTTGAATTCTGTAATGTGTATTTGATTAGGTGGATCTGTCAGTGGTTTCTACATATGGAAGCACTCAATGAAGAAATGTGTTAGTTTTTTCTATTACTAATGTATTTGAGGCTTCCAACAGTTAAATTGTGTAATACACATTAGCTAATATGTTGTAACTAGATATGTTGGGTTACATCACTGGTTCCAGTGGTTCAGAGCTTTAATTTTAGGAATATTTGAAGAAATCTGAACAGCTATGTGTTTTTGTTGTTGTTGTTGTCGTCGTCATCGTCATAGTCATCGTTGTTATTTTTGTTGTTGTCTTCACCATCGTCATTTTGGTTTCAGGTCAGCAATTGTGAGCCTTTTGTTTTAATGGGATATTAGCCACATTATTTCTTGTGCAGGACATTAATTGTGATGATGTGATCCAGCAGGATATTAGCCACATTATTTCTTGTCCCAATTTCTTGTGCAGGACAGCAATTGTGAGAATGTGATCCAGCGGGATATTAATCGCACATTTCCGGCACATGACTTCTTCAAGGATGCTGGTGGCTTGGGTCAAGACTCCCTCTATCGCATTTCAAAGGCCTATGCTGTTCATGATTCAGAAGTGGGGTACTGTCAGGGCCTCAGCTTCTTAGCTGCAACTTTACTTTTACATGTAAGTACAATGCGTGATGGAGGCTGGGATAGCATAGTTGGAATAGTGATGCTACAGACTGCACAACCTGGTGTTTGAACCCCACTGGGGCAAAATATTTTCTCTTCTACATGTCTATCCAGGCTGGCCCTCAGGCCCACCCATCCTCCTGTATGATGGGTACTGGGGCTCTATACCAGGAATAAAGCAGCTGGGACATGGCGTTGATCACACACCTTCTATCACCAAGGTTCAGCATGAGTAGAGCTATACCTCTACTCCCTCCTCGGTGCCAGTCATGGCATGTTGTGGGGTGACCTTACATTTTACAGTGTTTACTGAGTAACATCATTAGTCTGCTAGCTGTTCCTTATGACACATCATTGAAATATATTTCATACTCCTTTCGAATTACAAATAAATTATGGGCGTACTGTAAGTCTATAAAATTTAAGAAGATGGAAGTTTCTTCAAGCACTATCACATTATTGTTTCAATGCCTGGAAGGCTTGTATGCAGTGATGTTTAGTTTCTGATGGAAGATCTGTAGAAGGGGGTAGTGTGTAGGTGCGATAATTTTATTAAGAAAGTACTTTTTGAAGCTAGTCTTGCTGTTTAATACCCATATTTTTTGTTAATTAGTTTCATCCTAAGGAAGTAAAGGTATTTGTTCCAAAAATGTAAGTATAAGTTCAGCGAATTTTGTAACTTGTTTTACAGATGCCAGAAGAACAAGCATTCTGCATACTGGTGAAATTAATGTATGATTATGGTTTGCGGGACCTGTACAAAGATGGCTTTGAAAACCTGTACATGCGACTGTACCAGTTAGATAAGCTAATGGAGGTATGTATTGAAATAATCAAGCTTTTTCAAATTTCTATGAAGTTTTTGATTTCACATCATTGACTAGCATGAAGATGTTTACTTCTGTAGCATGTATCTGTGAAAGTATGTCATTTTCTGCCATAAAGTTATTTTTCCGTCTCATTTGTCTACAGGAACAGTTACCCCAGTTATGGCAACATTTCTCAGAAAAGGGTGTGGAGTCACACATGTTTGCATCTCAGTGGTTTCTCACATTATTCACTGCCCGATTTCCACTTTACTTTGTTTTTCACATCATTGATGTGTTCCTTCTTCAGGGTGTGGATACACTGTTTCAAGTGGCTCTTGCATTACTGAGGGTAAGGTTGTGCTTTTATGCAATGTGGATGTCCAAAAGAATAATTTATGGTAAATAGTATTGTTGTTTATGACACCTAAAGGTGTGCTTTAAAGAAGAGTCTAGTGAAATATGTGAAATGCAGCTCACTTATGAGTCACAGTATTTATATTTATTGTTGTATATATTGTTTATTTCCTCAACATGGTAGCAAGTATCAGACTGTGCAAGAGGAAAGCGTAGGCAATTGGACTCGTATCGCATTTTTTAAATTACTTGACCTTTCGTAATCCATAATTGTTCCAAGCAAGTTGGTGTAGCTGTAATGCTGTGTGTATTTGGAAGGTATCCCTTCAAATCTTTGTTGTATTACCAACTATCCTGATGGAAATTGTTTTTACCTCCAAGTAAGTAAACCAACCATGACCAGTTCCTATCTGTTTGCCACTTATGGGTATCCTCGGCATTTAGCACCATTATCACCTGTGCAGTAGAACTTGCACCATTAAATAATCTATTAATCAATTTATTATTACTGCTGAAGTGTTTTTTATTAGATGGCAGGTATGCCTTTCATGAAAGCTGACTGGATGTCATCTTGTGTTTATGTACAAAGTTGGAAAGTTTTAGTGAGTGAAAAATTTATTTCTTTGTGGTACCATCATGTGGGTTTATGCTGACTAAGGAACTGGTGATAAGTGTCTGCTAGTTTCTGTGACAGTGATGCTGAATGAAAGATTTGTGTTTCATATAAGGAAATGTTACTAACCTGTATCCACACTTAGTGTGATTTTAATGTGTGGTGCAATGGGAACTGAACCAATTAAGTTTTAATCTGATAACAGATGTGCAAGAAGGATCTACTCCAACTGGATTTTGAAAGCATTCTCAAATATTTCCGTGTAACTCTCCCAAAGAAGTGCCGTAATGAGGAGGTGGCTAAGCTACTCATGAAGCTGGCGACAGGCCTAAAGGTTAAGAAATTGAAGAAATATGAACAAGATTTTGCTGCTAAGAAAGGTATGCAGTATTTTAGTGAAAAGTAAATGGAGAAGTCTGATTTATGTAAAATTAAATGTTGTGTATAGTCCGTAACCAGATATGCCCCAGGTTTGGATCCTGTTATAAAATTTCTGGTGCAGCTGTAAGGGGAGTCAAGCTGGCAGTATTGAAAATGGTCATTAATGATTTCAGTAGGTTATCAAAATTTTAGTTTTGATAACTTGCAGGTTCTTATTGTGTAGCTGCACTCTCCATGAAGGATAAGTACCTCCCTAGTTGCTCTCCTCCATCCATCCCTATCCTTTGCTCCTTGGCTCCAGTTAAAAATTCCCGTCTGTCTTACATGATTCTCAACATCATCATCCCATCTAGCTAGTTGCAGGTTACTTGTTTTCAAGTATTGGTTTTGCAGAAACTAATTTCCTAAAGAAATAGGTTTTAATTAGTTATATGTGATGTACCCCGTAGGAGATGGATTTAAATGCCAGTGGTATCTAGTGTTGGCCTGAGTATTTTTTGGCTTAGTATTACCATTTAAATTTCTACTTAGTAAACACACTGGAATCAATATGCTAGACCATTTGCCATCACATTTTAGTAACCAACAGTTGGTCTTGTAGGATGATAGAGTTTAACTGGCTTATGGTTTGGAGCAGTGGGACTGTGTTGTGTTAGCATGTTGAAGTTTGTAGTTTCAAATACTAGACAGTTGCTTTCTTTTGATACTTATCTTTTCAGAATTTTATTGCTCTGTTTCTGCCTCTAAACTTCATTTCATTGTTCTCCAAGTTTGTTGTTCTTTTTTGATTAAAAGTATCTGTAATGCAATATTTTAGTATGCAAGAAAAGTGTATAATGTATGATATCATTTGAGCCTTATTTCCTACTTACCTAGACGCTCAAGACAATGCTGACCAGTACACGAATGAGCTTGATAGGCTTAAATCAACACTTTTAAGAACTGAGGAGGAGAAGAAGAGATTAGAAGATGAAGTGACTCAGGTTGGATACTTGTTTTTATTCACTGTGTATACTGTGTTCACTTATTTGTGTGATGTATGTACTAATATGATTTATTATGCCTACATAGTAGTCATTATATTGATTGCAGGTAAAGAAAATGTTGAAGAGGGAAGTACAGAAGGCTGAAAATGAAAGCAACCGGAACACAACAATCATTACTGAATATAAACAGGTAATTTACCCAAGAATGTTAAGCAGAATATTGAATGGATGAAGGGAGTTACGGTCAGATGTATGAGACTGTCAGTGGGAAATTTTATGTATTCCTCCCACCCTCTAAAAACATCAAGAGAGAGGAGTAGTCTTTTTTAAAATGCATCCTTTGTTATTGTGCCTGTTTTTTGACTGTGATGCATATTTGCTGGTGCTCAAAATGCAGCAGAAAAATAAAATCTTCAATATCAGATCTAAGTCTTGTACAGGGTATGTCTATGAACTAGATTGATTTCTGTACATGACTTCTTCCATGTTCTGTGCAGAATGCTATCAATAGACATTTTTATTACAGATTTGCCAGCGGCTTGATAATGAACAGATTGCAGCTAAAGCAGCTCTGAATGAACTCAGAGTAAGTACTGTGTGTTAACCGTTTATTTGAAACTCTTGTGTTGTGACATGGGAAGTGATGTGGTATGAAATTTTCTGATATGAATATTTATTTTAACAAGACATAAAGGCTCAATATTGCTAGTACCAAAGTTTGTCATTAGGCATGATGCATAGTCTTTCCACCTTCCTTGCAGTCTATTTCTCTAGGGACATATTGCTTTTTTCTTCTAAGTTATTGCTTTTCAGGAGGTGTCATATGTCAAATTGCTGTGTGAATTTCTTGTTTCTTCTATGTGAGCTGCGTATCCAGCCCATTCTTATACCCCAAGTGTTATTACAATTTGAACCAACAAATGTACACAGTTTTATTAAAATCAAAATAATATTACACTGCACCAGCCTCTACATGTTTTGGGCCTTACTGGCCCACCAGCAAGGGCACACAATCCCACAAAACAGTCACTTAACATTTTCTGCATGTAGCAGAGCTTCCAAAAACCCCTCATTGTGTTACGTGTATGTAGCAGACCAAGTTGTGCACTGAAAACTGTAAAATTGAAAACATGAAATTACAGAAATTATTTAAAAGTTATAAAATATTGGTCATTGCAGTTATTCCTTGTATAAAAGCAGGCATGAACCATGTTAAAATGAAAAATACAAACGGTATAAAATATTATACAGTTTTGTAACATTTTTATTTTCATTTTAACAGGGTTTAAACATGTAGTAGATGTGATGACCAACATTTTGTAACTGTTAAATAATTTTTGTAATCCCATGTTTTAAGTTTTATAGTTTTCAGTGCACAGTTTGACATACTATGTGTATGTTACACATTCAGAAGTTATTGGCAGCTCTGCGACATGCAGCAAATTTAAAGCAACTGTTTTGTGCAAGTGTATGCTACCTGATGATGGGCAGTAAGGTCCAAAACATGTAGAAGCTGGTGTGTTGTAATATTATTGTGAGTTTAATAAAATTGTGTGCATTCGTTGGTTCGAATTGTAATAATTTAATTCTAAAGCACAGAATGCAGAAGGCAAAAAAAAAAAAACCTAGATGTTAGTACTCTTTAACAATCATTGGGGGTACTTCTTGGCAGATGCTGAACTCTTACAGAATCTAACTGCAAGGAAAGTTCGGGTGTGATTCAAGATGATAAAATTGGACAATGGAAGAAATAGTAGGTTCATATCTTTTTGGATTGTGAAGGAGCAAATCTGTTTATGGCAAAGTACTCACAATTTGTCAGTACAGCATTTGTGTTTGGAAGCAGCTTTTGAAGGAACAGTATAAGAGTCGAGGTGCTGTTTCTTGTAAGTAAAGTTACAGAGAACAGCTGATATCTTTAAATTCCAAAATATAGTAAATATACTAAAAATTATTGAGGTGCATAAGAGGTTTTGTAAATTTAATTTTGTCATCACATATTTTGAAATTAACAGTGTAATATCAATAAAATTAAGTTTGTTGATGTATTGAATTAGTGTGAGCATACAGTATATAAGTTACTGGTTAAAAATCTAAGGCACTGTAGATTTCAGGAACCAGACATCTGGTAGTTCACAGCCAATGCATAAGGATTTTGCATTACATGACTGTTTACTCTGACTAAATATTACACAAGTTTCAATCCATACCACTTAAAGAGTTCCGGATCATACAAATTTTTGTTGCTAATTCTGGTTCATGACTAGGCTGCAGGTTGTATTAGCAAGGAGTTTGATTTCATTGACCACGTGAGACAAGATGGTTTCTTCTTACTTTGATTATCAAGATTCATCTGGGGACCACCCAGTGAATGCCATTGTTATTTCTTTCAAGGTTAATGCGGTCTGGATGTAAGGCTAACCATTCACTTTCATCTGGTGCATAAGTTAGAAATATGTGTCACTATACTGCAGCTCCCCATTTTTATGGCTTGGTACTTGATTGGGCATGGGGACCTTACCCTATACCTGTAGTCTTCAAAATGGGGCATCATGCAACAAGATGCCATCTGAATGGCTTTGTGTGCAACCTATGTGTATCTTTTTTAAAAATTAGCAAAGCAAGAGATGTAGGTTTTTCTGGAAATATATGTTTTTGTACTGCATAGAGTCAGGTGGCAGGCTGTGACATGTGTCGAACGTTACTGGGAGATGGAAATGTAGCAGTGAATGGAGATCAAGTTATCCCATCCAATAAGAGCACTGATCCACAGCTAACGAGAGCACAGGAGCGTATTCGAGAACTAGAATTGGAACTGGCACAAACCAAGCTGGCGCATGTGGAGGCAGAGTGTCGCAATCAGGTTAGACCCTTTGGGAATTTAATGTTTTGGCGTATGGATTTTTATGTGTTACTTTATTGTTCTTGAGAATCTGGGTGTGGTACAGTGAATAATTTAAAAAACAAATCTTATGGTAGCAGAATCCAATGGTTCGGCAACCACAATACCAAGATTTGTCATTGGGCTTAGTCACAAGCTATGTTCCATCCACTTCTGAGTCTCACAGTCTGTTTCCCCACCATTCATCTTAATATTATTCTCCAATCTCCCTCTTGGTTTGCCAAGCAGATGCAGAGTAGCAGGCTTTGCTGCTGCAATTATGTATGCATTTTGCATTTCTCCTGTCCTTGCCTCATGTCCAGGTTATTGTAACCTTCTGGTTTTTATGATCCTAACTATATTAAATTTCCTGTATAAACAGTTCCTCCTTACATAGTATCGAAAATTGATCACATGAACTCCATTACACTGTATTTTTTTAACTCACTAATTACCAGTATCTGACTCACCTAATGCATGGTAATAAGTCTTAAAAAATGCAGGACTAGTGGTGGAATTTCCTGCCTTAAATGGAACTTGAAAGTTCATTACCACATGTACAAGAGCCTAGCACTGGTACGTGTCCCGAGCCTGATGAATCCAATTCACACCCTCACAACCTCTCTAAAGTTCACATTAACGTTATTTTCACATCCATATTAGGTCTCCAAAGTGGTCACTTCCTTCCTAGTGAAATAAGTTTACTATGTATGTTTGCATTACTTTCTTATGACTGTGTTAGGATCTGGTGCATCAGCTACACTCTGCTGTGGCAGAGTTGCAGGCTGCACGTAATTCATGGCCACCATGGTTGCATAAGACATTGAGTTCTATAAAGGAGGTAGCCAATAAAAAGGAACTGTCAGTGGGAGGACCCCTAGCCACTGTGGCCAGACGGGATGTGATAGCAGGAGGTGGATCTGCAGTTGCAGGACGGCGTGACTCTGCACCAGGGCTGTCAAGAGATTCAGTCAGTCGAGAGAGTTTGCGGGACATGTAGACAACACACGTCTCTTATTTCCCACCAGTCATTCTGTTTCTTCCATTGGGAATGAATAGTGATGAACTCCTTGTCACAAAATATACTTGAAGCAAACAGTGATGTCTCCTGTTACATTCCTCAGATATTGTTCAACTGTATTATGCTTTGAGGTTTCATGGCTGTACCTGTTATCTTCAATTGAATTTGGAATAGTTGCTGCTCACAATGGGAGTGGCAAGGTAGGATGATCTATATTCTTCTGTAGTGGCAGTTTCACACACCAGTATAGTAGAATTTAACTACCAAATAGGGCTAATTTATTCCAGGCTGGTAAGAAATTAAATGTAGACACCGGATACAATCTTCCCTCATGCTAGTTATGATGGCATTGATGTTCAGAGGCCTTATGCTAGAATGGAAACAACAGCAGTAGAGAGATGTTTAGATACACGCATATTTCTGAGCACTTGTATGTAAGAAGGGCTTTTATGAAGTTAAATGTTCATCTGCAATAAGCAGTATAATTTAGAAAGCAGATACCATGCATTGCCATGAAGCCATGTACACTTAAAGGAAGTAATCCAGCAGTCACAAAAGGCAGTGTATGAACAAACATGATACTTACAATTAATGATAAATGTGTCTTAAGAAGCACTGTATTTGTATGGAATTTACTTGTTGTATTTGTCCGATGTATGTTTTTTTATGAATGTCAGTATAGGAGTGATTGTAGTGTAAATATAGAAGTTTTATCTGTTGTATGTGTATTGTAGTTGATATTTTCTTTCATATAGTAAGTTGTACATTGATAATTTTAGACCATAAGCTTACAGGAATATTCAGTTGCAATGAAATGTTACTATTTTTAGCCTGCAGTATTTTGCAGGATAATATACATCTGTACTGTGCCATAAGTACTGTATGGTGTGTTGTTGTGGCTTGGATAGACTTCTCTCTCTTGCAGCCAGTGAATCAGAGTCAGAAATGATAACAGACCTCCTTCATAGTTCGTAGTGTGACAAAGTCTGTGTAATACAAGTCCGAGAAGAATGAACTGTTGTAAGAAGCAGGAAACAAACCAGGTCATGAATGTTACAAGAAACATTTTCATCTCAGAATTGAGCTGGCAGTATGTTTCTTATTGTCACAATACATGCTGTTCTCAGGAGATTATTATATTCTTATTACTAATTTGTTTTAATGTTACCATTGCTTCATTGATTCCATATGATTTGGCAAGAACCAACTGATAGGTATTATTTCTTGAAATCCTAATTTTTTGTTGTGCTGAAAATGGATTCCTTTCCTAGCATAAAACCTGTGGGCAACCCATGTCATGTGGCTCAGTGTAACAGATTCTAAAGTTGTACGTTATTAAATCATTGCAGTTTTAAGGAGTGAAATTAGATCGTAGTCACTTCATGCCAAATGCCAATTTTCGCTGAAATGAATTGTCACTTCATTTGTGGAAAATCATTTTGTTGTTTAATGAAATGTGTGTGTGTGTGCGCGCGTGCGTGCGTGTGTACGTGTGATAATTTGCTGCTCATATAAGGAACCTGTGCTGTCTTATGGAAAGTAATTTGATAGATATTATGCTACTCCAAAAAAGTACAGTATTGCTTCAAAAATGATCCATACTTTGACATCCATCATGGCTATGCTGTGCAAGAGTTGTTGAAAGTGCCTTTAATAATATATGGCTTCTCAGATTGTTCACACACAGCTGCAGATTAGTATTTGGTTATAATTTAAAAAACAGATTGTTACACGTACATGTGCTCTGCAGTGAATTTTGGCTGAGGATGTGTTACACTCATGTTTCTTCCTTCCCAAGAGATGTCCAACACAAGAAGTAAAGACCAACCCTGCAATTTTTTCATGTAGTTTACATAGCAGTTGAGACATGTGTGTCAGTGATACACTCTGTTGGGTTCCTGCACACAAGAAATAAGGGTGTAGTGTCTGCACCCTTTAGTGCATCTCAGCTTTCATCTCATCTTCATGCCAGAATTGTGTTCCTGCTGTAGTGATTCACAGAAGCAGAGGTTGGTAGGTCTAATAATTGGGCTGAATAGTAAGTAGATGAACAAAACAGGCGCCAGCACTCTGTGTGGAAGTTATTGGTGGCATTTTGGTTAGCACAGGACCTTCCTCTTTTCCACTTAATATGCCATGAGGCAGCAGGGAATGCATGCAGCCATTACTCAGTTCTGCGGTACCTGATAGAAGCAAACTGGATATGGAGCAAACACTGACCTGTTATTTCTTATGCATTGGAAACAAAGTGTGTCTGTATTGCTGAATTTAAATGTCTCAACTAGTCTGTGAGTTGTCTGAAAAATTGGGTCATTTACATCCTTTTTAGGACTTACATTGAAGTAGTGAAGACATATGTAATGCATTCTTGGATGTCTCTTGTTGACAACTGTTTTCATATGAAGCAAGAAATAATAATTTGATTTGGTTTAAAATATGAATAAGAGAACTGAAGTTTCTGTGTCATATAAATATGGTGGGACACTTTATGTGGCAGCCTCAAGTGTTAAAAAGATTTGTTGTGGAATGTGCCACATAAGTGTTGTTTGTTTAATATTGATGTATTTTGATCTTGCAGAAAGGAAATGAAATGCCGACAGCATACTGTCTGATTAGTATTTATCAGAGAAGTGTACTGTCATTCTGTAGTTTAATTTTTTTTTCTTCTTTTTTTTTTTTTTTTTTTTTATTTTCTTGATTTTTTTTTTTTTTTTTTTTTTTTTGTTTTGCATTTTTAAGTCCTCTATATTTTTGTGGTGGGTGGGCGAAGTTGTATGCGTGGGGTG
>Ga0123352_10006721_pt1 | contig 17673 bp, 3 predicted proteins | sample TergutLab28metaG_FD_89700 | JGI IMG/M metagenome (GOLD analysis project Ga0123352, IMG submission 89700) | Labiotermes labralis P1 segment gut microbial communities from Petit-Saut dam, French Guiana - Lab288 P1 | ecosystem: Host-associated > Arthropoda: Insects > Digestive system > Gut ... | reverse complement strand
CTGAGATGGTTCCCAAGATTCCAAGTTGCCACTACATGCTTCTCATGTAGCCCTCGCGACTTAAATTTATTAGTAACCAATTTCATATTTTGTATACATGTAAAATAACCACTGCCACCGGGTGACAACCTGATTATTATTATAGTGCTACACATAGGACCCAAGATGGCCCACTGACCACGCCAGACTTGAGACCAGTGCGACTGCACACTGAACCGGACAGTTAGTTGGCGTCGCATATTCTACAACCCCTCGTTTTCGGGTTCCTTGTCAAGTAAACATTAATTTATGTTGTTGTTTTCTCCACAGCTTAACTCTTAATTGTCATATAGGCATGTTAAGCAAAGGGATCTCATTCCCCTCGCTTTTCCTGGGACTGTCCCGATTTTATGAGGTTTAAAGACTTTTGTACCGGTATCGTGCAAAATTCGATTCCGGACATCAAACGTCGCGAGTTTTGCAAAGCCATTAAATTAAGGAATTACTGGTCATGCATAAGGACAGTCTGGGTTTTCTACGGTGACAAGAAACATCTACAGAAGTAGGACAGCCGGCAACTGGTCACGAACAGGAAGCAACAGGAGAGAGAGAACTGGAATATGTGCAGATTAGTGACTAAAGAGTTTGGACCGAGACTGCGAGGAACGCGGAACGAACATGTAAGGAAGAATCAGTAAGTGAATTGGATGTCCGAGTATTAATATTATTATATCATTCTTTGAATCCGTATGCTACAATTCTTACCCGGGTTATCTCGCTGTGTTATTATTAACATAATACTCTTCTGCCTTTTCTCTTTGCTTCACGACTTCAACAATTCCGCATTCTGTTGCTCCACTAACTGTCATTACGAGCCCAAGTTTTGGGGTTTTAAAAAACGTAATACCTGTTTATATAACAGGGTAAATAAAATTGTTCTAAGAATGACGACGTCGTATTCGCCGGTGTCAGGAAATCCGTATTTTTAAATTATGATCAACTTCTGAGAAAGTCGATCAATTCGAGGGGTATTTTTCGTCGCCTGGGGCAGCGTTGAGACTTGCGCCGGCGCTGTTCGTTGCACGTGCAGTATAGTTTTAGTTCAAGGGTATTGATCTTGAAAATCTAGACCAATACTCTCTTCAAACGGACATTCGAACTGAGGATTATACACGTAATACATTAGATGGTACAAAGTGCAGTTGGTAAAGCGGCGTTAAATAAGGCATAAAAGAATATAAATATTAAAGTAATAACATGTTAAAATTATGTAACGAAGGAACATGTGGAAGAAGATCATCTGATTGTTCAGATCTTTCACGTGTCAGCTGTCAGTGAAGGTACAGGCTTCAGTGGTTTACGTAAGTTGTGGTTGAATTCCAGCGCCGCAGGTGACGATATCACGCATAACTCATGACACTCGATGCCACGCAGCGTCCACAAATAACGCAGTTTACGATCCATCTGTCATTAATTACGCGGAAACGAGGTAATCCGTGTACCAGTGTTGGGAAATCCATAATGCAAAGTGCAAAGAGAGTCGCATTGTAATATCGTACTGTTCGCCACTGGGAAGAATCAATACTGCATCGAAATGGGGCCACCCCCCAGTCTGGGAAACAAATGAGTCCCTGAACAACAAGTGCGAGAGCGTTAAAGAAAATAAATTGCAAAAAATAAAAGGATTCTTGAGAAACTGGAAGACATTATTTTAATTGGGAGAAATTTGCAAATAAAATGGTTGTTATTTTGACGTACGGTTAAAGCATTATCTCGCAGACGTATTTGCTTTCGTAGTACAAGTATGTAGATATACTGAATCCATGGGGCAGGGTATCGCTCGAAATATCCATATTTACGCGGCTGATTAAAAAATTACTTGCTCTACATGTAATTCTAATCCGAAGGGTCACTGCCGTATAATTAGTGTCAGACCCCGGATCATATTTTGGATCGGCCACAGCCATATACCGGCTTTCTCAAAGAACAATTTTAATATCAAAGTCATCTTTCTCTACAATGTTTATTCCAAGAACTGCACAACAGTTAGACACAAAAGTATAAAATCGTATAGTTCACTCATCCATGCGGACAAAAAGCAACCACAGTGGACACACGGACAAATCCGAAAACAAAGATTACATTCGACGACAAAAGTTTATATGCCTTCAAATTATGAATGTCTGATGTACTGACACGCAATTTGCATTAAGCTATTTAATAGTTTTTACACAATTTTGACTTATGTTTTTTGACTCTACAATTGCATGTGTGACACAATTAGCCAATGCTGTGGTGTCCTTTGTCTAACACTTCTCTGAAGATGGCTGAAAATGGCAGAAACGTGAAGTTGCAGCTCTTTTGGGTTATGATGCGGAGTAGTACTGTAACAATGATGCGGAGTAGCACTGTAACAGTGATGCGGAGTATTACTGTAACAGTGATGCGGAGTAGTACTGTAAGAATAATGCGGAGCAGTACTGTAACAATGATGCGGAGTAGTACTGCAACAATGATGCGGAGTAGTACTGTAAAAATAGTGCGTAGTAGTACTGTAACAATGATGCGCAGTAGTACTGTAACAATGATGCGCAATAGTACTGTAAGAATAATGCGGAGTAGTACTGTAACAATGATGCGGAGTAGTACTGTAACAATGATGCGCAATAGTACTGTAAGAATAATGCGGAGTATTACTGTAACAATGATGCGGAGTAGTACTGTAACAATGATGCGCAATAGTACTGTAAGAATGATGCGGAGTAGTACTGTAACAATGATGCGGAGTAGTACTGCAACAATGATGCGGAGTAGAACTGTAACAATGATGGGGAGTAGTACTGTAACAATGATGCAGAGTAGTACTGTAACAATGATGGGGAGTAGTACTGTAACAATGATGGGGAGTAGTACTGTAACAATGATGCATCCCTAAAATACCACGCCATGTCATACCCTAAACAATCTACATCAACTTCAACGTGGCGAAAGCCTCAGCATCACATGCGGGAGGTTTGCTATATGATTGTATACTTTTGTATCGAACTGCTGTGCAATTGTTGGGGGGGGGGGAGAGACATTGTAAAATTATCTCACTGCACGGAACATGGATAATATTAAAACGAAAATCACCTATAAAATGTCAATTTCGCATTTCGTACTAACAACCCATGTCAACATAAACGTACAAAACCTACGTTTGAGGCTATAATAGCTGCGACACGAAGACAATCTGCACGACAAAACGGAAAGGCGAACCCCCCTCCCCCCATCCACAAACAGAAAACGGTAACAATTACCTTGAGCGGCTGTCGCACGGGGCTAGTGCCGTTTGATTTCGCTAAGCGGTGAAATATCCTCACAGCGTGACGTGCAAGATTTGACGGCATTCTCTGTCCTGTCACACACAAAGTGGGTCATGACAAAAGCGCATACATTGGCTGCTGATACTAATAGCTCAGTTTGGCGCAACCGAACAGAACCTTCCAGCCTTTTAATGTATATCGGTGCTGAACACCGTCACCGAGTGCATTCATTTCCTGTGGGTTTGCTCAGAGTCTCAATGAGGTTTCTGTAACGAATACATTTCCAAAAAGAATCATCTTCGAATTATAGTCCGGTTTACGTTAGAAATGACAGTGATAAGCTTCACTTTGTTAGTTTGTGCACTGCATTAGACAATTCAGCGAGTCCTCCAGGCTTCTGAGTCACCAGGCCGGCTCGTAGACTGGCGTCAGCCCCTGCAGAAATTGAGACTCCAGTTGAAATGTGATGGCACACGGTGACGCAGGGAGGGGAAGTGAAGGGGAAAGTGCCGAGTGGAGTAGGTAGCCAGTACCCTTCACACTAACTCGGAACATGGTGTATCCAGCATTACTACCGCTGATGCGCACACCTCGGCTGCCAGTAGTCGACTGAACTGACGCCCCCGCCGATTAGAATGGACTCGGCCGTTTCGCCGAAAGACAAAATATGTTTTCTGCGCTTGTGCCATCACATTTCAACTGGCCTCTACCAGTAAACATTCCAAAACACGTTACTTCACCGTTGTACCTAAGGGCTGTCCTAATGCCCAGCAACACGATTTATTGGAAATATTTCACAATGGGACATATGACACGGATTTTACTAATGCAGTCGGTAGGATTCTACTAATGTAGTCGGTAGGATTCTACTAATGCAGTCGGTAGGATTCTACTAATGCAGTCGGTAGGTTTTTACTAATGCAGTCGGTAGGATTCTACTAATGTAGTCGGTAGGATTCTACTAATGCAGTCGGTAGGATTCTACTAATGCAGTCGGCAGGATTCTACTAATGCAGTCGGTAGGATTCTACTAATGCAGTCGGTAGGATTGTACTAATGCAGTCGGTAGGATTCTACTAATGCAGTCAGTAGTGACCTAACTACAATGGAACCTTAGGAGGGTTCAAGGACAGACAATTCAGCAGCAGTACGTATTACATATTAGTACCACGTGTAAAGAACAAACTCTCTAGAGAAAGAAGTAAATAACTACATTAAGCGAAATTATGTTTGACAAGCCAACACACGGTTACCTAGTCAAAATATTATCCGCGTTTAATCCGATCAGAAAGTTCTTTGAAATTCTTCATAAACGCCTGTCCTCAGTCACGTGAATGCAGTTCATAGGCTCGCAATACTTCTTCAAAGCTTGGTCTCGCAATCGATTTTTCTGTGATTTTATGATCCTAATACAATTCGGTGAAGATCACAAATCATGAAGTTCCCGTTAGGCCGTGAAATCCCCCAAACCCAATTTCTACAACGACATACACATTACTCTGAATACAGAATTATGAAATTAACTGAATTACTCTGTCAGTTAATGCACTGTTGAAATGAAATGCGACTTAAAGGATGGGATAGACTAAACATGAACGCATTTCCAAAGACTGTGTTTTTAAAGGAAAGCATCCTAAATTTAGAATGTTCCATTCTCATACAGAATGCAAACTTGAACACAACCAAGACGCCTACAAAACAGGTAAAGTTAAACGTAACCCAGAATTAACTGAAATACACCTGCACTATGTATCAGAGATATAAAGGTCGAGGTAAATACACTTACAAACGCATGCAAGAACAAAATTACAAGACTGTTCCAAGTGAGAGAGAAAAACTTAATATCAAAGTGGACGACGGAAAACAAAGTGCATTTAATTGCGTTACTGTTGAACAAGACAGGCGAAGTACTATAAACGTAATATTAAGGCGCGTTCGCGTAACCATTCTTGCCGTGGAAAATCAATAAGTATTACATATTGTGTGTGTGTGTGTGTGTGTGTAGCCTCAATTAGCCAACAAGCAACGCGCATGGCCGTATTACATTGGCATTTTTGGCCTGTCTGACTGTACCATATTCTTTCACATTACCTCATAAACGACACGATTTTCGGGGGGGGAAAATTTGTTGAACCTACAAAAAGCATTTTGATTTTCTGGTCAAATCTTTTCTAAACCACGTCTCATTCTAAGCAGAAGTGAGTCAGATGTCACAAATATACTTAGGCCTGCATACAAAGTGCCAATCATTCTTGTTAGATTGTACTGAAACATGAATTTTCTCGACAGATTTTCGAAAAAGATTAAAATATCAAACTTCATGTAAATCCGCACAGTGGGAGACAAACTGTTCTATGCAGACGGACAGACAGACATGACGAAGGTAAAAATCGCTCTTCGCAATTTCGCGTACGCGCCGAACAAGCACTGGTTTAGTGTCACAAAACTTCCCATAAAGAAAACATTTCAAAAGGCAACGTAAAGGCAAAATTGGCCCTATACACGCCATGAAGGCATAAGGAGGAGTGGAGGTATACCTCCAGTCATTCTTTATCTCTGAATCTCGGCACTAGGTGGAGACGAGATGTCAGCTTCAGGCCCCGACTCCTTACTCCCGGGGAAAGAGCCTTAACCCTTATCCTGCTAACGTGGAGAATATGGTGAGCTCCTATAATGCCAGCAAATGGCAGATGGGACTTAACTCGGCGTTTAAAGGGTTAAGTACCCATTGGAAATGAGGCTAAGTGGGGTCCAAAGCCGGTCTAGGTGTTTTGGGGAATAGAAAAATCTATTGTTCCTACCGGAAATCGAAACACGGTTCCTGGGCCGTCTAGCCTCCTGCCTCCCACCAGAGTAGCATGGACCAAACTCAAAGGTCTATATACAAATAAGAGACTACGTTCACGTTTAAGGTTAAGCATGAATGGTTTAAGATAAACATTCCCTGCAGAACTACCTTTTGGCCATTTCACTGCCAAGTTCGACTACACTGCAAACACGTCAGACTATTATCTTACAGCGAACTCTACAGCGTGTTTCTCATCGTATAACTAAGTCTACAGACCAAAGCACTTCTTAGGCATTCGACAGGCCCTCAGCTGGTCTAGCATTCCCGCACCCCACCCAGATATAGACGCCAACGGCCCAATAACATGTTCACAAAACGCCGTTGCCCGATGTTATTCTGAGTCGCCTCAGTCTTCGATCTCCTGCAGATTATGATCTTTAGTCTTGAGTTAACAGATGCCCGTTTTGCTCAGATATGTTCGTGTATTTATTTAGTTTCTGTCGTACGCAACACAGTTAGGCTTCAAAGATAACTAGTTTCGGCCTGTTTATGGGCCATCATAAGACCCATATACATTTTAAAAAAATGTGAAAGAAACTAGGGCTGATGACGGTCCCTAAACGGGCCGAAAATATGAGTAGTTACCTTGGAAGTATAATTTTGTTAGGTACGATGGAACACTTAATAAATAAATAAATCTGCTTCGAACTATGTCTTGATTATTAGATTTAAAATAAATCTCTTGTCTTCCCTTCAATTCTCACTTCAGGGTTTCCCGCTGAAATTTTATACGCATTTCTTATCTCTATCCTACGTGATCTGTGACATCGAATTCTTCAGCGTCGCAGCGTTGATGAAGTGTAAAACCTATGAAGCTCATGACGTATTATTTTCATTTCTACAACTGTTTGCCATTTCTAAAATTCAAACACTCTCCTCAGCACCCCGTTCCCAAACACCCTTAATCCACGGGTACACAAATTTTTCAAACATTTAGGAGCCACCTCAAAATTACAGGTGCCAAATAATGACATAAAGCCAGTTCTGTACTCAGAACCCACAAATATTAAGCGCAATGGTACAGAATTTAGCAGCCAGGGCGAGCTGGCGCCCGGGATTTGTGTAACCCTGTCTTAATCTACTCTAAACTTTCGATTACCGGAATTTGACCGCGTAGTTATGCTGAGGGCTTTCCAGAGGCTATGTGTAACTTGTTATCACCAGCTTCACCCCCCTACATAATATGCAACTGCACCTCTACAATAAACAGAATATTTTAATATTAACTGGCACCTACCCTGTGTGTCACCTGCAGGCGCCCCATTGGGGGCGACACTACCAGGAAGATTCTCATGGTGGCCCGCAGGAAATCGTCACGGACTGCCGGGTCTGACGACGTCATGAAGGCGGACATCTTATCGCTGCTGGGGGCGGCGGCAGCAGCAGCAGCAGTAGCAGTGTTCGGGGTTTTACCCCGGACCCGGCGCCTGATGGACCCGACCAGGCGCCGCCACTCGTGGGGCAGCTGTGACGTGGCTGTGATGTAACAATCCTGGTTAACCATCCCTACCTATCAATGGGTAGTACTCTCCTTGAGATGATTACAATATGCAGGAATGATTGTATAATTTCGTTATCGCCTATGTCCGACGGTAATAATCACTGTCATTCAGCATTTTTGAATGTGTCTTCTATATTTACGAAAGCAAAAAACTGCAAATAATTCGGTCAGGATAAGAAATATACACAATGTAGATAAAGGAGACCTTAAAATTAAGTACAATAACAATTTTCAAGTTGTGTCAGACTGTTACTACTTATTCCTGCCAAATGATCGGAGTTACAACCATGTACAAACACATTCGTCAACCGTGTAAACATACTGTGTAAATATGAAACTGTCTCCAAAAACTAACATCTTATACACGTATAACAAAGTTTTAAACTTTAAACAAAAGTCAGACTATCAGTTCCGAAGAATCATGCACGATTTTCGATATTCACGGTCCAAATTTAATAAAAACACATTACACAGATGAACTTTACGGATCCTTCAAACACTTTACTATACAACTGATGCACCAATATATATTCGTAGATACAATTAGAACTATAAAAATATTTTGAAATTACTCCGACATGTTTCGGATCACAGAGGATTCATCATCAGGGAGCTTTTGTACAGTTCTTGGCTAAAATTATTAAAATGGCTCTATCGTGTCCGTTGACATGGACGTAGTCGGTGTTTTGGCAGCTCCCTGATGATGGATCCTCTGTGATTCGAAACATATTGGGAGCACTTTTAAAATATTTTTATAATTCTAATTGTATCTACGAATATATATTGGTGCATCAGTTGGATAATAAAGTGTTTGAATGTCATTGCTGCACGGTGCAAACATGAAGATTTACGGATCCTAACTATTTCAGAACCACGTTAACAAAATACGTAGATTCTGTAATTTTACCAGTTATGTACTGAACATGTATTAATGTTAAATAAACCTACCAGTTTACAACAACCGCTGACAAAAGTGCAACACATTAACTTATGATTATACGACTTATCGAGGAATGAGCCATTTTGTTCCATCAAATTTATTTTATGATTTGCAGGAACAAAATGGAGACTGCCCACAGTACATAAACTTCCAAATGGTTCGAAAGTAGAACGCACATAAAATATAAAAGTTGTTAACTACTTTTCTTGGTTATAAACTCTGTGTAATGTTACGTTGCCACATGTTGCAGAAAATGAATTTATTAGGAATCTCTACTGAAAAGCATCGTAACATAATTTATGTACGGAGCCACGTGCAAAAAAAAAAGGAAGTATAGAAGTTACCACCAGCTAAGTGTGTTGCCACATGTGCCACTGTTCGGTTCGCAAGAATATCAACCTTCTACGAGTGTAACGTAGGCGAGTGGGGCGGATCGCGTCGTAAATAACACTGGCAGTACACTCAAGAAATTCGGCTTGCAGACGTTAATATTTAATGGAAGAAAACACAAGGGATGTTCTTCCTTTTAATTTAAAATTCTGGTCTCACCATCATGATTAACTGTGCAGAATTAGCCTTACTTTTAGCATCCTTCAGGCTTCGATATTCTCTCCACATTTTCGTGAGGAATGACGAAAATTGCGAAAACTATACTGAACACAAGAACTAAATTTTAAGTATTAAAAATACAAATACAAAAAAAAATACAAAATATATTTACTTCAACCTCAACAAAAATGGATAAAAATTTATTTATTTATTTATTCATTTATATTTCGAATTTGCTAAAATTTGTAGGATTAAAAATATAAGCAAGTATTTAGCCATACTTTCATTTTGCAAAAGATAAAATTTGAAGATCGCCAAGAGGTACTGGATTCTGTAAAGAGCACTATAACAGCGATACTTTAGAGGCTGATTAAAAGGTAAATTCTAATTATTTATAATAATTTTGAGTGATAACAATTCATGATTTCTGACGAAGAATGACGATATTGAGCATTGGAATAACGCAGCGTATATAATTATTTATTGAAGATATATGCTGATAGAAAATGGCAGACTTACAGTTTTCCAACTACAGGGCCAAGTAATTTCCCTACATACTTCGTCTTATTCGTAAATATGATTTATAATAAGTAGAATAATGTATTTTTCTTATCCTGGATGATCGATGAAGATAAATTTATATGTCAGATGAAATTAAACAGATTAGATTTAAGAATTAAAAACACGTTAAGTAGGAAATGTTACTGGGAATCGTGAACCATAAATTAAAAAAAAATCATACATCTTCACAACAAGAAACGTATCCCTACTGGCTGCGATCTTTCACCCACCACCATTTCCATATCTACGAGTAGGCCTAACTAATTTAGCGAAAGCCAGAACTTGGCAGGATTTAAACTCCAAAAATATTGTTTACTTTCATCAATGTATTTTGCAAGTGGCCAAATATAAATTCATTATTTCGCACATTAACCATTTTACTTAAAACGTAACTACGTCACACAATTGTTTCCTTTTCTTCTCTCTTTATAATCAGGGTCAGCCGAAATAGATATAATAATTTATATCAGTATATGACGAAGCAGTAAGCTTAATTTTGATAAGACCTGTCAGACAGACTTGAAATTTTGTTACTTTTCGAGCTAAGTATTTGGCAAATATGACGGACGTATTTTACTTAGAAGAGTAATTCAAGAAATTCGGGACTATGAATGACACCTACTCCATGGTGTATTGTTACCGCTGCCGCTGCTGCCGCCGCCGCCGCCATGTTGTCCAGATGTCGCTAGTGCTGCGCTGCCGCCATTACCAGAAGGCGAAATATCACGTGAGCCAGCTGCGGCACTACTACCGCTGCCTCGTCTCTTCGTGGTCGTAGAAGTAACTTTGGGACACGTCTTCAGCCCCAGGCCCGAACGAGCAATCTTGAAGAAATTCCGCAACAATATTGTCACAAATCGTCGTCCGAACACTCCCGAACACAATCGATCGTTGCCAAACAAATCACACGAAACTGACGATCCAGGTACTGCATGCCGTTCGTTTATCGAGAGATTACGGTTGTACGAGTCACAGTCAAGACATAAACAGATACTTATAACTACTGCTGATCATGTCCTCATCGTGTTGCCGGTTCACACAGCACTGTGCTATAAACAGTATATATATCTGGTATCAATAATGTCACAAGGGTTATAAAAATTCTTCCGAGCTCTTAGACAAGACACACTCTCTCTCTCTCTCTTTGCCAGTCCTACAAATAAACGGAAAATTTCTCACATCAATATAAAGGAATATCCTAAAAGCGGTATTTCTGAAACTCCTGCGATAATTTCCAGGAAGATATAATGTAAGTTTAAGACAACTATAGGCCTATTGTGTTCAAATATGCAATGTATGATTTTTGTCCCCGTTACTGATCTGTAAAACGTAACGTGACGTTTTGCGGAACACTGTTTGAGAACTACCTTATAAGGTGCAAGACAAAACGTTCCACTTAAGGCATAACGAACGAGATGAGCAATCTACACTGAAGTCAATCTGATAGTTGTCAGGGTGCTCTTTGGCTGGACACGAATTTCATGAAAATTTAATAAATATCGGCTAACATTGGAAGCGACACACACACACACACACACACACACAAGAGGACCTGTTCGCCTAAGCTTAGACGTATGTTTTACAGAAAGAAGCGAGGCGTGGCTTTTTAGTTCCTGTCTGTAGACAAGCCTGCAAAGGATTCAGTTGCAATTCTATATTACTGGATTCGGACTATCAAAATGAGGGCGCGAGGAGTATATAGGTTGGTATCCATCAACATGGACTACTATATAAACCGAAAACGTCACAGTAGCATTAATGAAGAGATAAAATGCTTGTTCGTACGTGAAAACATATTGGATGAAAGACAGGATAGGCCTAACGGAAGCGACGTGGTGACTAGAAGACTCGGCGGTTAACTACATTTCCTACAGGCTGTTTAAAATAGGCCATGACAGATTACTTTCAAATTCTTCCCACTGAATATTTATCCAACTAAAGGTATGAATAATCATTTTACTACAACTGACAAATCTGGCCAATTATACGTCGAAATGTTACTTTTTACTGTCACTGCAAAGTAAAGTCAAAGAACAATCTATATTCTTATAATAAAACCAACTAGATGCACTAATTACTCAAATTTATTTTTGTAATAAAACTCTACAAGTTTCGGACAGTTCCTCTGCCCATCATCAGGAGTTTTTCACTGTACACACAATAATGGTATGTGTCATACAGGTTTGCTGACAGCTTGCGAGCAGGATCAGGACGGAACCAAACCAGTTTCATCCTGATCCTGCTCGCAAGCTGTCAGCAAACCTGTATGACATATACCATTTCTGTGTGTACAGTGAAAAACTCCTGATGATGGACAGAGAAACTGTCCGAAACATGTAGAGTTTTATTCCAAAAATAAATTTGATAAATTAGTGCATCTAGTTGGTGTTGTTATAAGAATTTATCATGATGCAGGTCACCTGAACGTCAAACTATACTTGACAGAGGGCGTGTAGGCAAGTTCGGTGCTGCATTCTTGTGCATAATACTTCTTATTTTGAAAACAACGCCTTTGTTTCAAAAATAATTTCATCGCCTGAGGATCCCTTTCCATGAAGAAAGAAACAAGGACAGAAATTGTGCCACTTTACAACATACAAAAAGACAGTCAAATTCTATACATGGCACAGCTTTTGGATTACGCCTAGTAATAAACAGTGCTAAAGAAACGAATCGGAACTGCGCCTCCCTTAAAACTGTTTGTTACCTGAACAAGCTGAAGCTTTCCCAAGACAACCTCGTGCCCAGAGTCACCTTGATTAGCTTGCACTCCTTCATATGGCCTAAAATTCACTGCCTTTTATGTAATAATATGCTATAGTCTACTGTGTTGCAACACTATACAAAGTGTGCCTCCACGCGTTACCACTGGCTATTGTATGGTGGAGTCCCTAGACACACATACATCGCCATTCAAACCTACCCTCGTAATTTACATTTATCTACGCCCCAACATTTCTATGTAAGTTATAGACCAGACGTTCCCAAAGTATGCTCCACATGGAATCCGTGAATACATTTCTCTAACGGCTACTTTGAAGTTTAATTATTTTAATTGAAGTAATAATGTTTTGTTAAAAATAAGGAGCTTCTTTAATTGACGATATGTTTATTTCGTATGACCTTTAGAATATCTTATTAAGAAATTTCCAGTAACCATAAAGCCAGCAATACATTGTTACGTATGCTACTGGTATGTATTCGTAAAAGGTAAAGTAAAGGTAAAGTATTCCCGTTACAGGCCTGGAATGGCCCAGAGGGTTCCAGGAAGTTAAGGTTCCCAGATTTCATGACGACACAGGACGGTGGTAAGGTTGTCAGCCCTAAGCACCGGCCGCCTTTACCCCCAGGAAATGCTCCTGGTACTCATTTCTGTTAGAGGCTGAGTCGACCCCAGGGCCATAGTGCGATCAGAAAGACTATGTCAATGAAAAATTCCAGTGACACCAACTGGGATCGAACGAGCGACCTTCCGATTTGTAGCACAGCACCTTAACCACTGTGCTACCGCGGTCCCCGGTATGTATTCGTAGCTATCTAAAATCACTGGAGACACAAATTTGTAATTTTGGATACCCATCATCCGGATATTCTATACTGAAGTGAGCATGGATGTAAGGATCCGTGGTTACTTTCCGAAGCCAAAAGGGGTCAACGAGAAAAAAAGTTTAAAGAAACCACTGTTACAGACGCATAAAAATTAATTATCTCAACACATCCTCCCAACTTCAAACTTAAGCGGGAAATAATCCGAACTCTCAACATATCTGCTGTTCCTACAGGCCTCTTATGCAACCCAGAATTTTATTACAATGCACACTGACATGTTCACAACGCCCAGTCATTAATGACTATCCACAGCCAGATAAAATTAGCCCACAGCCTCATATACTATTTGTTTAAGGTCGTATTTTATACCAACCCCTCATCTACTTGCAAGACTCATTTCAGGTTGTCAGTCTGAAATTGTGTATACAACTCACACTTCTCACGAATTCTACATGACACACCTGTATCATCTGTAAATTCATCACCCAATAACAGGCTTATCTGGCGAAACGTGCAAATTATGAATTCTTCATTATGCTATTTCAGTTATGAAGATGCTCATACTGCCATTTTTATTCATCTTCCTAACAATTCATCAACTTGTGATACAAGTCGTCATCTCAGCAACCTCGAATCTACGTTCGTCCCTTAATGCCAAAGACCAAGTTTTACACACATGCAAACCAAAAAGAAAATTACAGCTGAGCACATTTTGAATGTTTATATTTTCAGACAGATGAATTAAAGACAAACGATTCTAATGTGAATGTTACATCCAGCAAGTAATCCCATTACTTAATCTGCTCACAGCTTCTTCGTGAATACAACTGTGATGCACTGTTGTCCTTCCAAAATACCAGCATTTGAAATTACAGCTTTTCTTGTTTCGACGAATTCCATGCCCCTTGTAACTTAGAGGATGAATCCCAAAAGACAGTATTCCACAAACTTTTGCATTATAAGACCCTTGTTATTCACCGAAAGTTTCTTTCAATAACACCAACAAATAACGCCAGCAACACTTCACTAAAAGCTTCTTCGGTTCCCTTTGTTTCGGTTTATTCTTTGAGAGTTTCAACGGTGTACCTCATGCATAAACTGATGGCCATTTCACGATTCTGGAGCTGGCCGTGATCAGTAGTTTATTACATTCAGTTCACTTTAAATTATTTTTAAGTTTCTGTTTTAGATTATTTCATATGTAATGCCGATGTCATAAACTCAGGCCAAATAGTAAAGAATATTTTGACGTTTTGCTGACCGTGCATCTCAGTATATTTATCTCAGTAATTAACCAACTTGATGCACAAAATTTTTGTTTCACAATAAGTTTATTTCATGCCTCTACATGTTTCGAGCACATGCGCTCGAAACATGTAGAGGCATGAAATAAAAACTTATTTTAAAAAAAATTTTGTGCATCAAGTTGGTTAATTACTGAGATAAAGTAAAGAATGTATATAAATATACAATGATGTGTCAGTCCAACATAACAAAAATTTATAATGTTTGTTATTGTACTAGGGCAACATGTTTCGATTCTCACAGAATCATCTTCAGGCCCTTCTAAGAAAATAGATCCTTAATTAAAATGTTTAAATCCCACAGCGCATGTGCAAAGAATATATTTCTATAGCAAAACCAACCAGATGCATCCATGTCTCAAATTCATTTTATTGGAGTAGCAGTCGGCAGTACGTACATATGAATTTCATTATATCGGCAGAACATCTTAACTTTAACTTTATGTTACATAGAATTTTATCTGCAATGTGATTTACACTTTTACTAAAACATACATAAACATTCACTAGTAATTTTACCCGTCTCTGGAATTTCAGTTTGATATATGACTGTTGCTGTATGTAAAGTCTTGAAATCCTGATGATGGACGGAAAGACCGTCCGAAACATGTAGAGTGTCATTCCAAAATAAAATAAATTTGAGACACTGGTGCGTCTGGTTGGTTTTACTATAGAAATAATATTGTGATACACGGCCCTATGAACGTCAAATCAGCCAGGTTACGTACTTAGGCGGTCAAGCTATCACTTTAAGTCTTCAAAAATTTTAAATTTTTATACAGCAAATTTTTGTACAGCAAAACCTGCATCTTGGCTGTCTATTACGAATTTAAAGATTATCGCTTGACGGTCGAAATATGTAACGTGAGATGAATAACTAATTACCGTCTAGTGCAAAGAGCTGTGTAGAAGTGAACATCGACACGGCAAAGCGACATGTAGAGCGTCGAATGGCAGAGGTAATTATGAATCGTGCACGAAGTGATAGAAAGTTGTCACGCAAGGAATTTTTTTAATGCTGTTTTGAAGACTTGCGTGCTTACAGAACATGATAGAATACAAACAAACATGTTTTAAAAACCAACTTTCCTTCAGGTTGTTAAATCTAAGTTAAATCATTGGCCTAACTGAAATTATAAACTGCCATTTGTACAAAAAAAATGCTACATTTATGTGCATAATTCCCACTAACACGGACTCGCACGATATGTTAAATCTGTCAGATACGATCGCGAAGTTTCACACTGTGGACATAATTACAATTTTATGTTATTCACACGGTGCTCGTTCTTACAATCAATATATATATATATATATATATATATATATATCGCTCAACACATGAAACTGGTCATACATCATTTACTATACATATCAACTCCTACATCTTATAAATGGTGTGTCACACAGTGCATGTGTTGGTTGATATATTAATAATTCTAAAAAATTCTAATTATTAACTCGTACAAACATTTGTACACAATTTATAGATGCTTTACGATACATCTTCATAAACAGCTTCACAAATCTAGATGTCATGACTCATTAAGTCAACGTTACGGGCGGGAAAACTAACAGACCGTCTGCGCAAAAGTCATGTTGTTGCTCGACATTCCAAAGAAAAAACCTGATAAAAATACTGAATGTTGTAAAGCTCTACTAACCATTTTAAAAATAAAACTGAATTGTGTTTAAAAATTAAGACTTTAACACACAGCAACAACACGCCATCTCGGTTATAAATAATTATCACTCACTGCCATACGCGAAACTAGAGCCATTTGTTCTGAGAACCATTAAAAACACACAAATGTGTGGCCAGGCTAGCAGCAGGTAGCAGTATCGGTCTGACCAATACCTGACTCTATATGAGCAGTTTTGAGCTCCTGATGATGGACGGAAAACCCGTCTGAAACATGTAGAGCGTCTTACAGAAATAAATACATTGTGAAACGTTGCATATTGTTGGTTGTCCTCTGCGAATATGGAGTAAGCACTTGAATTGAAAAGCTTAACCCTTTAAACGCCGAATTAAATCCCTTCTGCCATCTGCTGGCATTATTAGGAGCTCACCATATTCTCCACGTTAGCAGGATAAGGGTTAATACACAAAATATCAGGACGTCACATTTATTGAAGTTGGACAACTCCCAACCTCCAGTTTCTCACAGCTCTCTGCACAGCAGCAGTGATGGCAGAATTTTGAAGAGCAAACAAACAGGGTGGTCCTTGGTTGCACGTCACTTCAGCTTCATGCAAAACTACGAACTGAGTGAAAAATTATTAAGGAACAAATCCTACCGTACAGATTGGCACATTAGCATTTGATTGTAAAAAAAAAAAATAGATCCTCACATCATCGACGTACAAAAATACGCCCTATACAGTCCACATTCTGAAAAACCAGAAACTAAAAGCGGTTTTTACATCATTATCATCATAAACATCAAGGATTGGACCCTTTGATCCGTTCCGTCTCCAGAATTACAGCTGCTCGCGCCAACGCTTCTTCGGTCTTCCAATTGTTCTCCTTCCTTGTGGTCTGTAGTGGTATAATTTCAAAGGGATTCGGTTTTGTGTCATTCTTTGCAAGGGTGAAAGCCAGTTCCGTTCTGTATTCATCTATCTTGTCTAGTATGTCTGTAATCCGTAGTTCGCGGCGTATGTAGTCATTTGTTTTGTGGTCATAAAGGGTGTAGCCTGCCAGAGGTTTCAGTAACTTTTACATTGCTGCTTAATATAATACCATTGAACATACCAACTTCCTGGACAACTTTTAAAACTAAAATATTTTTATGTCATCTTTTTATACAGGGGTTTTAATATACTGCCAGATCTGACAAGTCCTTAATTTTAAGTTGACACCATCACACAACATCCTCAATTTGTACAAGCGTATATACATTTCACTATTGAAACTTGTAAGCTTATGGGATCCCATAACGCAGAAAAACTAAACAACGCTTAAATCTGTGTTCTTGGAGGGCCTGAAGATGACCTTACTTACTTACCCCATGGTGCAGAGTCCTTCTTGAGAAGCTAACTGGTTTGCAGCTAGTCAAGAAATTCCCCGCATTTCACGGAACCCCAAGGTTCATTACCGCACTCACAAGCGTCCGCCACCTGTACCTATCCTG
>Ga0123352_10006720_pt1 | contig 17676 bp, 9 predicted proteins | sample TergutLab28metaG_FD_89700 | JGI IMG/M metagenome (GOLD analysis project Ga0123352, IMG submission 89700) | Labiotermes labralis P1 segment gut microbial communities from Petit-Saut dam, French Guiana - Lab288 P1 | ecosystem: Host-associated > Arthropoda: Insects > Digestive system > Gut ... | reverse complement strand
TTTGTTATTTTTTTTTTTTTTTTTTTTTTTAAATATTTAAAAAAGAAAAAAAAGATATTGTTTGTTTTGTTTTTTAAAGGGGAATTGTTTTTTTTTTTGTGGGGGGGGGGGGGGGGGGGGGGGGCAAACTGGCCATGGAGAATACTGCTGCCTCAGACCTTCATTTATTGTTACTACCTGGATGCTGATTTTAAACACACTGCTGATGTGATTTATTATACCACTGCTACCACCCTAGTTGAGCAGGGATGAATGTACTGTTGTTACCGTGCTCCTGTTTTATACCACTGCAGCTGGGCACACCTTACATAATATATTTTGTTCAGTAACACAGAGTGGATAAGCTGTATGTGTAGGGATTGAGGTTGTGGTAAATAGTGTGAGGTAGATGCAAGCAAACAAAACAGACACAACATAGTCATCTCCACTGAAAAAACACCACACTACATAACATTACATTTACAAATACACCTGTAATTACACAAATGATGTCAGCTGCACGACTGTTGTCAAGTTTCTACACCTTGATCCATGTTCTGTCTATATAAACTTGTCCTGTTACATATTACTCAGCCTTTCATAGCTTTTTCCTGTCCTTCATGCAGATAGGCTCAGTTGTAAGGCACTGTAGACCAAACAATGAAGGTAGCCTCTCCAGGATACTGGTCAATTATTGTGATTAATGGGTGTTGTTGCTTGAACCTCCATGAGCTACTTGGCCTTGCTTTTGTTTGCTGGTTGTTTGGCGAGTGACTCAGACTGCCTGTCATAATTTCATCACAGACAGAACTGTGTGATAACCTTTGACCACAGTTTTAATATTGTCCCTGCTTCCATAGCACTTACCTTATTGCATTGCTGTGCTCAGTCATGGAACCTGACAGTCTCCTATTCTCTGAAGTTATTGCCTGTTGTTGAAACTATGCCATGCTGATACCTGGTTTAGCTGTTCCCATAGATTGTGCATGAGAAATCTAACCGTGATCTAGTACATTAACATTTTATGTTGCCAAGTTTTCATTCAAAGTATGCTTTTGGGTGGATTGTTGCATCATAAAATTGTTCATTTTAATCATCAAAATTGCTTATGCAAAATAACTTAAATTGAAAATATCATTGCCAAGCATCAAGTTATGATTAACCCTTAGCCGCCGAACGACATATATATATGTTGTGCAGTGAGCCCTTTAAATGGCCGAACGGCCATTAAAGTGGACAGGGGGGGGGGGGATTTAATTCCGGCGCCAAAGGGTTTATTTATAATTTTAAATATGATGCCTGGGAAAAATTAGATAAGACTAATAACTTTAAAACTTGTATCACTGGCTGATTAATTGCACCATATTTATATTGGACACTGTTGTGTGAGGTATATTTGATGCGTGTTTTCAAAGTAACAGTCGTGTGAAGTATGGAGCACTTTGGTTCCTGAAATGCTTTGTATATCGTTTTATTTCATTACTTTTGTGCAGAGTATTACCAGAATGTCTCCTTCCCAGATTCACTTGGGTTTACTACTAGGTTTTTTATTTTCTGTCTGCCATATTTTTTATAGTATATTTCATTTTACGTTCATTTAAGATCCTGAGTTCAATTGTGTGAGTTCTTTCTAATCTTGCAACTCTAGTTCAGTGAAGATAAATGCAGTAAGAATTTTTCCATTATAAAATATGGTGCTGAAGTTCAATATCCAGTCTCAGGAATATCACTGTCTGGTAAAAATTAACAGTTTCAGAAAAATAAGCTGCTGACTGAAGATGGAGGTGGCATGTTCCTTTGTATTGTGAGTAAGTTTCTGCCAAACTACAGGTCATAACATCCAACATCAGTCTTCATAGCCACAACCATGAGACTCTCCAATAACAGGTACAAGGGTGTTGGTACTGCAGTATGTACATGGCCAACCCATCTGCTACCGAGTGCAATAAAATACAGGTTGGGAAGTTATGCTAAGAGAGAACCAACTGTAATATTTCAAAACAGAAGATTACGATCGGAAGTTGCTGAAGCAAAGTGCAATTTGCAGACACATTGATAAGTTGACAGTATATTGTAAGTCACCCAGATGATACCATATTTCTTAGTCTTTGAAAAATAAAATGTCTTACTAGGATATGACATTGTGCAGCTTTTTAGAATCCACACTACATAGTGTCACATTCCACATGACAGTTATTTTTGCAGTCACTGCCATAGGAATCTCGGTCCTCTATTGTTTAATATTTCCAAAAGTGTATTTATTCCATAGAAATTCTAAAGAAAATAATGTAGAATTTTACTGGTTTAGTAAGTATGATCAGATGTGTCCAGGTTCAGTAACATAAAGCATTTAAAAGAAGATCAGCCTGACTTACTTTCAAATAATTAACACTAGTGACTGGAAGATTCTTTGTCAGTATGCCTTCAGGTGACATGAATGTTGGTTTCAGAAATCTGAAGTCTTTTCTAGTTTTGACATATAAGAGTATTATGTTGTGTTGAAAGAATCAGTATGTTTTTTGTATTAAAATATTTTAATCCTCCATCAGCTGTAACTAAGGTATATTTACATGACTGGCATGTTTTGGCTGTCCTTAAGGACAACATAACACAAAATAAAACAATTAGATTCACATGAAAAGTTTACAGTCTAAAATTTTATAGTGTAAAACATGAAGTATGCTGTCCTTAAATGCTATGACTATACCTTGTATGTTATTTAATTTTATTAGGCATGTATTGTTATAATGCTGTTACTGCCATGTATGTTGATTTTGACGTCTTCTGTTACATAGATTTGCCAATAGTATAGGGTTCATAGGTATTCTTAATATTTCTTCTAGATACAGACTTACAGTGTTCCATGTGTTGTTTATTTGACCAGTAGTTTTGTCAGCTTCTTTTTAACCTATATTGCCCATATTAAATGATCTGTAATTGCTAATGCTTTCATTCCTATAAGTTTTCTGGGAGCTAGGACCGCATAGTCACATTGTGAATAGGCTGTGGACTGGACAGTCCGGTGGTTGGGAAAATCCAATAAAAGTATTTGACCATTTATTGCACCTACATTTCATTATGTCAGGTAGAAGTACATTTGTACTGATGATCAGTCTTTTACAGTGTTTCACCATGTCAGTTTGGTAAATAGTTACTCTTGGACTGCTTGTCTCTGAAGATGAAGATGCTGCAGTACAAACTGCCAGTAACTACTGACCACTCAACTTGGCATACACATCACAGAAGGCTTGGATCTTCAGTGTCACTTCTGACAGAACCTGGAACCTTAGCGTCTGTGGTTCTTTAAATGTAATGCTTCCATATGTTTTCCTTGCCACTTTAAAAACATTGTCCTCTTGCACTATTTAAACTTCTGTGCATTTTTTAAGTATAGTTAGAATTATGCAGTACATGGTATTGTTGAAGTATCAGTTTTGGTAAGATGCCTGTGAACTTCTAAAGACCCGAATTTGAAATAGGTAGTTGCAAACATTTTTTCCTGTTCTGTGCAAATTTGACATTGCAAAATCACATGTGCAAAAAAAAATGGATGAAACTGCAACTTTTGTATGGACTGTGGTATGGCATGTACCATAAGAGTTCTAATTTTCACATGTTAGTCCTCTTGAAAAATGCACTTTATTAGTAACACTATCATGAAGCTATAAATAAAGGCAACAGTTTGACTGCCAAGTGTACTTAACTGGGACATAATATAAGTTGCAGTTCAGTACTGAAAAGGCATGACATTTACAGCGTATGTTGTCTTCAGATATTACAGAACTGAGCTGAATAAAATTCTTGAAATAAAAATGTAGAATCTTATTTTTGGACAAGTCTGTTATGATGCTTACGATTTCAGGCTTCCGCCACAAAGTACATGAGAATGTGCTCTTCTGGGTTATTACGCAGCAAGTAGCGTTAATTTCTTACTGATGTTTTGGGACAACCTATCAGTCCTATCTTCAAGGGTCAAGAATGTTAGAAATTACCACTACTCGCTGCATAATAACGCAGAAGAGCGCAGTTTTCTTATCTTGTAATGTAATTACATATTGTAGTGTCAGTAGGTTTACATTCATATATTCTGAATTGTGTCCAAGAATGTAATGAACTTATGGCAATATATATATATATATTTCAGTGAATTTTACAGTACTGCCATTCAGTATTGTGATAACCCAAAAAGCCGATAAAGCACACCATATTTTTCATAGAGACTTTCGATTTCACTTAAAAATTTTTTAATTGGGCACTGGCAACATATTGACATTTGTTGGAAGTGTTGGCAGGCTGGAGAAATACCCTTGTTCAATAAAATAAGATTTAGATTGTGAAAGAATAAAATTAATTTCTTGAAAACATACTGAATAGCTGGAAGTATTAATGTGATTCCTCTTCTTTCCGACTAGCAGTTCATGGAGAGACTAGTAATGAATACAGCAAATTAGTAATTCAAGAACTTCAATGTTTTTGTGCATAGTTTTCTTATACATATTTATGCCATCTTTGAATAAGCAGTGTTTGTAAATAACCAACTTGATGCGAGATTCTTTTTAATGTATGTTTATTTGTATTCTCTACATGTTTCGGACAACTATGTGTCCATCATCGGGAGAATGAATCGTATCATTACGACATCTGGTATATGTCACTCTGTGTAGGTCATGTGTAGGTCATCTACACAGAGTGACATATACCAGATGTATTGATACAATTAATTCTCCCGATGATGGACACATAGCTGTCTGAAACATGTAGAGAATAGAAATAAATCTACATGAAAAAGAATTGTGCATCAGGTTGGTTATTTATAAAAATTGTAACCAGATGCACAGTCAACAAAACATAAAGTTTTGAAATAAACAGTTGGCAAATTTAGAAAATAAAAGTATTTTGAACTACCTTTTGAAACTGATCGTAATCAGACAGAAACTTCAAGCTTCTTATCCTTGAAGAAAATGAGTGATTTTGGTCCATGTGTTGCAATCACAACGTACACAGCTATGTCATTGTGTCTGTGTCTTCTTTGGCTCTGTTTGGGAAATACTGAACGGCATATCATGCCAGGTATGTACAGTGTCTTCTCTTCCTTGTTGGAAATCCATTGTATAAATTCTGCCAGGTATGGTCAAAACATTATTCATGCCTGGCTTAAATGGAATGGCAAGACAGTATCCATGATTTGGTTTGTGGTAATAATGGATACATAATGATAAAAATTACATTCTTCTACTTTTGTGTGCCTTCTTATTTCATATATGTGTAGTTAATTGATATAACTTAATTTACAAGTATGTTATATAAACAGAATGGTTTCAATGTGTGAATGTAATTGTGTGTGTATTAAGTCAGGTGTGTAGTGTAATAGTGTTCTACCTAATTGACTTTATCTTTTTTTTTCAGTATCCAGTATGTGTGTGTGTAAGAAATATATATATATAAAACTAGGTAGCCTGCCCTCAAGATATCATCTGGGTGAACACAGCAATGCTCTGATTCAAATGACATTTAAAGTATTATCATTTAGTCCATGAAGCAAATTTCCACTAAAAGTGGACAGAAGCAAATGTGAGACATGTCTAGTAATGTATAGTATTGTTTATCAGTATGCTGTAATGTGTTGCACAGTGTATCCATCTCATATGAGTGCACTGTCACACTTCTTCATAGATGGTATATTCTGTAGGTATTCTGCTAGAAGTTGTGCATGGTAAATCTGTTACATCAAGTCACAAGATGGTTTATATTACATTTTGCTTTAATTTAAATGTTTGATGGCAGAAGAGTAGCTCTATTTATATGAACTTGTAATATACAACCAGAAGTTGGATATTTACTGCATATTGTGCTAGAACTACACAGATGCTGTAAGTGATGGGATTCACGTTTGCTGTGCTGAAGTATCTTGTGTTTTGACCGAATTTAATTGTAACAGAAATTCTACAATTTTTGGAGAAGCCCTTTTTTTTTAATACAAAATTTTTCTGTTGTTGATCTATGGTGTATCTGAAAGTAAACTCCTTGTATATTTGCATGATACATGTTCATTTATTACATAATGTTATTACTATTTGATTTTTAATTTATTTATGTTGAATTTTTTTAACTATTTATGTATCAGGAGATGTGTTTTATTCATTCCAGTATTGCAATATGTAAGAAAATAAGCATCACAGAGTATTTAATAATGCAGATAAATTAATTGATAAATCAAAAGCATACTTTCTGATGACATTTTCTTTGTTCGTTGAATTCAGTAAGAATCTCTGTGTTGGCTAATAAGGTGGACCAAGTTTGCTTTCTCCACATTATTGTTATTGATATAAAGAGAATGCAGGGACAATCTGAAGAGGCTGATTAGGATTTTATTGGCCAGGATAGTGAGTAAATTACTATTTGTTAAATAATGTTGATATCTTTGTTCTGTATTATTTCATGGGTTGGAAGCAGGTCCCAGGCTACCATGTTGAATTTCCCATAAACCATCCAGTGAACTGTAATCTTGTGTTTTGGAATGGTAATATACCTCTGCATCAGTTAAAACTTATTGTAAATATGCCTTGGATAAATAATAACCATTGTTATGTTGTTGAGGTTTAACATGGTGACCAGTGTACTGTTTCATTAACCAAGTGCCTGCCAGAAATTGAATGATAGTTTTGTAAGATGTTTGTAAGTTACGGAATATTATATACTGCCTGTTATTAAAAAAAAGAAAGCTTTAAAAGATTAGTGTTTGTTTATAAAATATGTATATATTATATCTTGTAATGTATTGTTATTGTCATCTACATGGATTTGTTACTGGTCAGTACGTTACGCAAATGCAATATTTGCAGTGATGGATGATGTTTCTCTGAGGCTTGAGAAGGCAGCTAGAAGACAGAATTCATTTTATAGATTTTCTGTTTCTGCTGGCTTGTGAAGGTTAAAACAATTTTTTTTTTCCAGCTTTTTGATGTTTTACAATTACAAATCATTATACTGGCAAAGGTTTCCTTATTCAGTTTGGTTTGCAGCCTTTGGTATGATAAAACAAGAGAATAGAATGACATTTTTGTGTATAATTTTCTTTTCAGAAATTAAAGCATTGCATTTCTATTGAAAATAAAAACTGGATGAACTTTGGTGTGAAAAGTAATACCATTTTACAAAAATTACTATAACATTTTGCATCAGATAGAGGACGTATTCATTGCTTTTAGCATGTGGAGTGTCAATACATTATACATATGACAGATTTCATCAGACTAACAGATATATTAGTGTGATGTATGAATGCACCTCTAAGCTTGGGAGAACATGTATTAACCCTTATCCTGCTAACGTGGAGAATATGATGAGCTCCGAATAATGACAGCAAATGGCAGATGGGATTTAATTCGGCGTTTAAAGGGTTAATGCAGTTTTGCTTCAGACTGTGACAGTGCTCATCTTGATTTCATCTCGTACATTTGTAGATTGAATAAGGATGCTATTTCGTTTTTAAAAGATTCATTTGCTGGAAACTTCCCCTACCATAAACAAGATACCAATTACTGAAGCAGAAATAAAGGGTGTAATAAGCTCTCTCAAACCAAAAAACTTCTCAGGTTACTACGAAATAACAAGTAAAATTATAAAATCTTGTGCTACATTGATCAGTATCCCATTAAGCTATATCTATAATTATTCAATACACACAGGTATTTTTCCTGATCATCTAAAAATGGCAGTAATAAAGCCACTGTACAAGAAAAGAGACAAATTTGGCATTTCAAATTATAGTCCCATTTCGCTGTTACCTACATTTGCTAAAATATTTGAGAAAGCAATGTACAGTACGTTAAGCCAGCATTTACAGAGTAACTGTATACTAGCCCCAGAACAGTACGCTTTTAGGAAAGGCAAGTCTGCTGAGGATGCTGCATTTAGGCTAATTGACAGTGTAATTAAATCTCTAAACCAAAAGTTGTATGTCAGAGGAATGTTCTGTGACTTATCAAAAGCTTTTGACTGTGTAAATCATGAAATTCTGCTAAGTTGCATTTTTATGGTAGTCAAGGAATAACTATAGATTGGTTCAGGTCCTATCTAATAAATAGAAAACAGAAGGTAGAAATAAAATCACCCAGTTCAACTCATAATTTTGCTTCAGACTGGGGAATATTGAAGTATGGAGTCCCCCAAGGGTCCATTCTAGGACCCCTCCTATTTTTGGTGTATATAAATGACATTCCATTGCAAATAAATTCTCTTGCAGAACCAATACTATTTGCTGATGACACTAGTGGTATAATTTCTAATGGAAATTTTATAGATTTCTCTACATCAGCAAACCAAGTATTAGCATGCATGATTGGTTTTCAGCTAACAAGTTAGTTTTAAACTTGGGGAAAAACAAATATAATGAAATTTGTAACAATAAATCAACCACATTGTGCATTGACCATTAGTTATAAGGATAAGTGTACAGAAGAAGTTGTAAATTTAAAATTTTTTGATATACAAATTGATAATCACCTTAATTGGAGAAACCACACTGATCAAATAATCCCCAGACTAAGCATAGCATATTATATGGTTAGACAAATGTGTCATATCTGCAATAATGGTACTCTGAGATCGATTTACTTTGCTTATTTTCACTCTGTTGTGAGTTATGGAATAATTCTCTGGGGGAATTCCCCACACAGTAGGAAGATATTCACTTTGCAGAAGAAAATAATTGGAATTATGATGGGTGCACACCCCACAACTTCATGTAGAAAGCTATTTTAAAAATTAGAGATTTTAACATTCCCAAGCCAATATATATACTCATTGATTAGTTTTTTTTTATTGGAAATCAGGATTAATTTCTGACTAACTCGTCACTACATAGTATAAATACAAGAAATAAACACCATCTACGTAGACCTATTGTTAACCTGTCTTGTTTTCAAAAAGGCGCATCCTACTCTGGGATCAGAATTTTTAACCTACCACAAAGTACTGCAAACCTTAGGAATGAAAAGCCACAGTTTAAAGTAGCCCTAAAAAAATTTTTTATATGCACACTCCTTTTACTCTGTGGATGAATTTTTTGCATGTACAGATGATATGTATTACTGACTTATATGACTGTAAATTCTCACACTGTAATAATTTTATGTCTTGTTCGCTTTGTTTGTTTTTTGACATGTTCCACATCCTATTGTCTGGTGACAGCCTCAGGGATCTATGGAATGTATATATGTATGTACGTATGTAGGAAGTCTCTTTACCCACGTAGGTGAATGTGGCCCACTTGCACTTTGTAGGTTTTGTCATTTGTTGCTGTGTTTTAGTGTGGATGATGTGTTTTGGGGGTTTGGTGGGCAATGAGTTATTGTATAGGATATTATGGATGACATTCAGCTCCTGTTGGTATTCTTTTTCTTGAAGGTCATAGGAGTTTAGTCTATTAAAAAGAAACCTAACTGCTGCGTATTTGTGCTGTGTAGGGTGGTTGGACATGTAGGTGATGGTGTCTGTGAATGTAGATTTCCTGTGGATGGAAGTTTTTATGTTGTTAGGAGTTTTGTGAATGGAAATGTCCAGATAATTTAGTGTGTCTCTTCCTATTCCTGCTGTGAACTGTAGATTCAGGTGTAAGGCATTAAAGTCCCTTAGGATCGCCTGTATGTCAGTGTGGATTGGGTTGAAAATGAGAATGCCGTCTACATAGCAGAAGTAGTGTGATGCTGTGCTTGTAGGTCAGGTGTGTATGTTCTATGTGCTGCAGGAAGATCGTGGCAATGATGCCGGATGAAGGGGCGCCCATTGCAAGGGCATCGTGTTGGATTACTATGTCCTGGTTGTTGGTAAAGTAGTTTTGCCTAGTAAAAACATCATACCATTGTCAAAGTTCGTGTTGTGTCTGGGGGTCTGTCATGCTGTGTTTCAATATGTTAGCAAGAACTGTCCTGGTTTCTTTTACTGGGATGTTCGAATATAGGTTGGTGAAGTCTAAGGATGTGGGGAGATTGGGGTGTCTTGTAATTTCTGAATCAGGTCCTTTGTGTTTTTTATGTTGAAGGCATTTGGGAGTGAAGCTATAGTGTTCCGACTGTATATTATACATATTTGATACTTTGTATTTGATTAACACAATGGGGATGAATCTCCTCAAAACTGTACTGAAGATTGAACTTTTGCATTTTACTTCTTAATTTGTTGGTACAACAATGCAAATGAAGCTCCTGCCATACATTATTAGAGTGGGCCACTGATCACAATTTGCCCATCTGCCCTAATTATTGCAGCAGTATTTACACCATTCCAATGCTGAGGAGAAGAATACAAAGTTCCTGAGTGCAAGTAGATCAGACCAAGTTATGAAAAACTGATATTAGCAGGCTTCCAGCATAGCAACCAGAACAAGTGTTACTACAACTAAAAAACAGAACTGTGAGTGCAATAAAATTATAACTAAAAAAACCCATGGAAATGGCAATTAAGATGTGGAAAGCACTTGCTGGGGGAGACTACACTGGCCAGAGGTAAAGAAGTCATCTTCATGGTCCACATTATAGCAAGTAGGACCTATCTCATTGTTGTAACCTGTTGTGTGTTAATTCGTGCTAAACTGACCTTAAGGCTCTGATCCCTCTTGTGGAAGGTTTACTGTCAGCTCAAACAAGGAACAGGCAAGAATATGCTCATATAGTCTGAAGTAAGTAATCAGAACTTAGTTGTATTTAATTTTGATTCTAAGATCAAGGCAAGTTTTGTGTTTTCTGCCTGCATTGTTGCCATAAATGTGGCAAACATGCTATGCAGCTGATCAGATGATATTGGACTTTCATCAGTACCACTAGTTACATTACTATTACTGGATAATTCTACAGTGTTCTGGGTCCAGTTGTTTCTTTGCTTTAAGCTACCTGAACATTACTCAACTTTACAGTATATTTATTAGCATAACCTCTGTGTCGTTAATAAGCCCATCCAGTGATGGAGACTAGCTTGTTCTAAGTGGTCAAGTCACATTTGTTTCCCACACATGAATGCAGAAACACAGCCAACTTATGAATGTTGATAGGTGACAGGTGAAGTCCAACAAAAATGAAACTGTTGCAGAATATAAAAGGCTTGGGTTTGGAGTTCCTCTTAGGTGAAATCTGATTGAGCTTAGTGTTCAATGTGTGTTAATAATGTAATGCATACTATACTGGATACTGTCTCATTTTGGTCAAATATACACAATGGTCCTGAGACTGGTTTTGTCTCGGTCTTCAAATAAAAGCATTCAGTTGCACCTATTACATGATGCTGGTCTCAATCTCTTGGACTGGAGTTGTTATAAAATAAAAACTTTGTTTCGAATAAAGAAGTCTTGGCTTTAAAATACTCGATGTATTATAATTTCATGTGACTTTGTTAAAAATGTTAACACAATAAACACGAATGGAGAACTTGGAGGTCCTGCATCAGTAATTACAGTGACTGTGAATAATCTCAGAATGCTTTCAGAATTTAAGTGTCATCTTAATGTTATTCCTCGATCTCTTCAATGTTCTCCAAAGGCAGCTTGTCAAAAGACTCCCTTATTGATGTGTATGCTACTTTATCTCTTCTATCTTAGTTACATGTCCAGCCCATCATAACATTCTACTTTTGCTGATAAATGGAAAGGTAAACTTGCCCCTGTCCACATTATGAAATAGTACACCTCTATTCATTCTTAACTTTGGTACTACATGGAGGTGAGTGGTCAACATCATGCCCTGGCTGCTTTACCCCAGTAAAGAAACCAGTCACTGCATAGGAGGCTTGGTGGACACCTGAGCCAGTCTGGACATTTTGGAGGAGAGAAAAAGCTCTTGCTCTTGCTGCGATTCAAACCCCTGGATTGTCTAGCCCATAGCCTAGTCAGTATTGTGACTGTCCTATTTTGGCTCCCCCTATGCAATACTGGGTCAGCCATCTTAAGAACAGTATAAAACTTTCTACTGGTACATGGTATGGACGATAAAAATTCTGAACATTTCAATTTATTTCTGTTATGTTAACCAACAAATGCACAAAATATTTAATAACACTTATTTATAACTCCAACTTGCTTCGATACCTAAGTAGACTATCATTAACAGGGAGATGTTCGTATGCCAAGTTAAAAGCCAAATGAATGTAATCAATTATAACATGTAGGCAGCTTTGCTTCAAGTATTGCTACTTAGTGTAACCATCGCATCACCACATTTAATGATACTATTTGAACTGGAGTGATAAATTTTGCTCAGCAAGACCTGGAGAGGCTTCCCAAGGAATATTCGGGTCATGTAGTCCCGTATAATGTTTATCCACACTAACATTTCACTCATATACATGACCAATATACATCTGAAGCAACATAACTGTTTATGTTCCACAGACCGGTAAGCGTAGGTACGAATATCAAGTTGCATAAATGCTTATAGTTTCACAATTTCAACGCACTTCACTGTGCAACTACACTTACTTGTATGCATATCTTATATTACACTAAAGTGGTGTATGTGTGTTTTTTATCATTCTCACTGCAACTCACAATGTGTTTTCACCAACCTGTTCTTGGCACTGAACATAAACCAACTCATGTCCTCCCACTGGAAAAGTCCATTCTTACAACACGCAACCTGCAAGGTCTACTGCCATTGCCATAAAAAATGCAACTTACATCTTCCAGCTAGAAAAATAATTTCTTTGTGACTGAAATTCCGGACTCCTCCACTCTTCTCTCACCTCATTGGCTCTACTCTTTCCTGCTTAAATACAGTAAAATTCACAGGATATGAACATGAATATGATTCAGTTATCCCCCACAATGTAACAGGTACTTAGTTGGGGAGCGCAACTACTCACCCCACTGTCCAAACACCCTACACACCTCCAAAAAGTTACCCCAGTTCTTGAGCTCATGAAGATCTGTACCTACAGTTCTAATTTTACTTCAGCTACTGTCTCACAAAGAAAATCAATTAGTATTACACAAACGTACGTCAGCACAATCTATTCTAGAGCAAGGCTACATGTTTCATGAAACATGTAGCCTTGCTCTAGAATAGATTGTGCTGACGTACGTGTAATACTAATTGATTTTCAAGCACATCGTGATGCCTTCATTCAGAACAAAGAAAGTGTTTTAAGAATTACTTGCTCTTCTGAACTGTTTACAGGTCAAGGAAGTTTCTCTCACAAGCATGGTACTTATTTTATGTGCTAACAATATGTGATACTCCCAGTTGACATAATTTTCATGGTAGGTGGCATGTTTGCTGAAAATGTGTTTGAAGCTACCAGTAACAGAAATCTTCTATACCAGTGTTGCTCAGTTTGATGGTAAACTGGATCTCACTAATTCCACAGACTACCTTCCCTGCAATTATCTTGCTGGGCAGTAGTATTGAGAATTGGAACATCAGAAAAATCTTAAACCATAAAAGCCTTTACGTCACTGTACAAATTCATTAACATAAACATGTTCTAGTAGTAATGATACAACTAAGATTAGTAAAAGTCTAAAGGAAAACACTCTTTAAACACTAGTGAGTAGAGTATTCAACCTGCAGACCACTTGTTGCAAAACACTTACTCAGGGCTTTATATGTGTCATATAGCCAGCAAATATTATATAGTGTTGTCTGTTTTGTCTCAGTTGCATTCGTTGACTGTTCTCAAACATTCGAAGTAAAATTCACTTTTTATTTCACCAACATATGCACTTACAAATCGATCAATATTAACGTTAACACATTAAAACCTTAAAAGATAAACCATTATGATATTAAAACTCCAACATGTTTCGGGTTTTTTTATAAAACCATCATCAGGGAGCAGGTTCGTACCTAATAGTTACTTTTAGTCTATATTTGTTTTTGAAGTATGTTGGCAGCATGTCTGGAAATAAATCATAACCTAATAGTTATCGTCAAGAGATGTTATTTACAAGCTGACACTATTGTCAAATGTTATATTATACATAATTATTCATTCCTAATTAGACTTATTGGATAATTTAGGGTATTTTCTTATCATATTGTACATGTGGGTTGGATTTCTTGTTCTTCCTTGTGCTGGCTTCTTGTATCTGAGCGTGTGTTATGAATGTTGATTCATTTATTACATTGTGGGTTGAGATCACCGATTTGCTGTTCTGTGATCAGTATTCCATGGTTATGAAAGGTTTGCATGTACAGGTTTTCCCAACAACTCATCCGTGTTCCCTTGGTGCATGCTTTTAGTAGTAGAAGGGTTATCTTCCTTGCAATACTATTGCCAGTTCCGAGGAGCATGTGCCTTTTTTGCCTTTATGGCTATAGTCAAACAGTAGGCTGATAAGGGTCAAACAGAGAGGCCTGTTTTCTCTGGCCATGTCAGAATATTCTTATGCAACATGAGCCAATGAAATGTACACTTTTCAAATTAATACTTTGATTCATTTTTTTAAATTTTTCTGCACGTTTCGAACCACATGGGTTCAGGGCGGTTCAAAACATGTAGAAGACGTCAAAATTGGAAAATTGAATTAAACTATTAATTTGAAAATCATGCATTTCAGTGGTTCATGCATAATTATATCACAATTCATGGTGCAAAAAAAAATGAAAGAATATTCTGTTAATTGTACAGCTCACTGGAACACTGTGCTATGCGTGTAAATACTGAATTGCTCAAAATTCGCAAATAAATATGGTAGGTAATGATCCAGTGGCATGGAATAGAGAAAAATGCTTTAAAGCATGCTTTGTTCAGGTCCTGAAGGATTACAGCATGCAGATCTGAATGTGACAGTGTTGTGAGCTGCCATACAGATTCTACAGTCCTTCATTACATGTATAAATGAACCAAGTCAAATCAGCACACCCCACCATTGACAATTTTGGTTCAGTGAAATATGCTGAGCTTGTAGGCCCTATGGAAGAAAATGGAAATAGTCCAGTACCTATTGCTGCTGTTTCATACCAAAAAATTCATTTTTTTTTTAACTGTGACAACTTGCATAAGTTACTACAGTAAAAATAACAGTATGACACTTTTGTGGGACAGATTATGTTTGTTACAATGAAATTTCATTACAGTGGAGTGCAGTTTCATTTGCATTATGGGTTTTGGAAGTGTCAAATTTTGGTGCTTGAAATAAACCTTAAGAGCTCGAAGAATAGGGTTGCCAGTTTCTGTTGTGAGGCATTAAATTCGAGGCACTGAAATTATGTTGAGGTTTCTTGCTGCCATCAGAAGAGGCTGTTTTGGGCAGTTTTGACAGGCTGTTCCTTAGTCAGCAGTGATGGGTACTTGATATTAAAGAAAATAGTCCAAATATTTGATATGCAATATTTTGCATATATAGCCAATTTCAGACAGAACAGCTGCGTGGCAGTTTCTGTTACATTACTTCTCAAACAGTACACAGCCTGTATTTGTAACACATGCTACATGTAGTACAACACATCAGGACTGATTTATACAGTAGAAAGCATTTGTAGGTCACTTTTCCCACCGTAGGTAGATGGCACTAACTATTAGTCCTGGACCTCTCACCACAGACTCCCAGGTTCACTTGCAGGCCAGTTCCGTCTGGGATTAATGGTGGACAGAGTAGCAATGGGTCAAGTTTTTCTCTGAGTGTTTTGAATTTTCCTTGTCAGTATTATTCTACCAATGCTCCACACCCATTCATTCATCTGACATTGACACTGTATAATCTTAGCAACTGTCAGTGTCGTGAAATGAAGCACCCTAGTAAGATGTACAAAATGAGGCATAAAAATCTCAAAACCTGAAACTCCATAAAAAGCTTAATCACATCCAAAATTTGCTATGCTGCAGCTAGAAAGTATGTATGTAAATGATAGATAGGGAGGGGTTAAAATATTTTGTGGCAGAGTATAACACTTAAACAGCTGAGCTTTTTTTTATTGTTAATTAAGCATGCTCCATCACCCGGAAGTGATACTACATACTGTAATGTGACTAGTTATTGGTACTTGATTATAGGTAGGGGATGCAGGGTCTGCCTCTGCTCTAGGCGTTGGACACTGCATTCCCTTTACAATGTATAACCATCGAGTGATGTCTCTTAGCACTTTGTAGTTACACCTCTATCGCTATAGTTTGTCATAGTCTATTGAGTTTGTGAATTTCATGAATGATTTTAGATGTTTGGTTATTAGTTCGTGTTTGCTTATTGGCCAGATTCCATGTTGAAATGTATCCTTCTCAAGTCTTTCCCTTTGTTGTTGAAGAAGGGTGCAATGATATATCAGGTGGTCGGTAGTCTGATCCCCCTTGTTGCAAGGACATGTTACAATTTCCAATAACTTGAATCGGTGTAGATTGGCTCTGGTTTTACTGTGTCCTGAAACCAAAGTTTGTGGTTATGACAATTTTCGATTTGAGTCTGTCCATGATGTTTGGGTAGAATTGTTTTGTTTGAGCTGCCTTAGGGCTTTTTTCCCACTTTTGTTGCCATTTTAGCTTGGATTCTTCTTCTAGCTCCCGGAACAGCGTGCTCAAAGGTATTCTGCTGAAGGAGGTTGTCATATCTTCGTCCCGCGCCGCTGTTTTGGCCACTTGATCAGCCAGTTCGTTTCCAAGAATCCCTGCATGGACCTTGACCCACACAAACATAAGTTTCCAGTTGGATCTCTCCAATTTCGATAGCCTCTCCCGTATCTCTTCAATTAGACAGCTGTGTTTGTTTGTGTTCTTGATTGAGTCCAAGGAAATTTTGCTGTCCGTGATTATTGCTGCAGTAAGTGGGCTGTTTTTCTCGTCTGTCTGTCTTTTCTAATGCTTCTAGAGCCTTGGCTATCGCTAGTTGCTCCGCCTGATTATTGGATCATCTGTTATCCAGCCTGTATTTTAGTGTTGTAACAAGTTCGTTTCCTGAGAACATCACCACTCCTGCCCCGACCCCTAGTTTGTTTCTGCTCCCATCAGTGTATATCTGTATGGTTTCATTTCCATATTCCTTCCCTACTATAAATGCTGCCACTTCAGCAGGTTAATTCTATTTATAAGCAGTTTCTCTAACAATTTCCCTCCTGTGTTGAGAAGACTTATGGGGTGGAATTTGGAGACTTCATCACTGTTTTCTCTCCCTGGTTTCACAATGGGTATCAGCTTGGCCGTCTTCGATCTCTTTGGGAAAGATATCAAAGGCACTTGCGAACACTTCGCCGGTTATACCGTCTTCCCCCCGGCGCTTTCTTTTTATTCATGCCTGCAACTGCATTCCTGGTTTCCTTGACAGTGAAGGCTTTATCATCCTCCGTGTCTGCAAGTTCTAGAGTTTGGGCTCTGGCTAGTTTGTGGTGTTCTGTGTTGTCTTCTTCTTTGTCAACTAGTGTGAAGTACTCAAGCATGAGCTGTAGGGTTTCTCTCAAGTTTGCAGTTAAGGATCCGCCAGGCTTTCGCAAAGTTGTTATTGGTGTGTTGTTCCTTCTCTTCCCTGCCGCCAATTTATACACTTCGTTCCACGGGTTGGAAGATGACGTCAGATTGCAATATTCAGCTGAACTTGTTCAGTATCTGATTGGGTAGTACTCCACATTAATTTAACTTACTTAAGTAATGAATAATTCCATGCCCTTAAAAGATGTCAGCATTATTTATGCCCATATCCTCCTGTTAATGTGACACATGGACATACAACAGCTATAAATTCTAGACAGGTTCGGGGGGGGGGGGGGGCCAACCCCCTATTTTTGT
>Ga0123352_10006719_pt1 | contig 17677 bp, 15 predicted proteins | sample TergutLab28metaG_FD_89700 | JGI IMG/M metagenome (GOLD analysis project Ga0123352, IMG submission 89700) | Labiotermes labralis P1 segment gut microbial communities from Petit-Saut dam, French Guiana - Lab288 P1 | ecosystem: Host-associated > Arthropoda: Insects > Digestive system > Gut ... | reverse complement strand
GACGCGGCGCGGGCGGCGCAGCGGCGGCGCGAGCGGCCGGGTGTCGGTGGCCGTCATCCCGCCACCCGCACCGTGGTCGTGGCGCCCCAGATCGCCAGGCTCAGGAAGAAGTCGGTGAGCGAGATGATGACGATCGCGTTGCGCACCGAGCGGCCGACCGCGATGCCGACGCCGGCCGGGCCGCCCTTGGCGGTGTAGCCGTAGTAGCAGTGCGCCAGGATCACCACGATGCTGAAGATCAGCACCTTCAGGGTCGACAGCAGCACGTCGGCGGGTGACAGGAACTGGTTGAAGTAGTGGTCGTAGGTGCCGGACGACTGCCCGTTGACCCACACCGTCACCAGCCGGGAGGCGGCGTAGCTGCTGAGCAGGCCGATGCCGTACAGCGGGATGATGGCGACGACGCCGGCGATGATCCGGGTGGTGACCAGGTAGGGCATGCTGCGCACGCCCATGCCCTCCAGCGCGTCGACCTCCTCGTTGATCCGCATCGCGCCGAGCTGGGCGGTGAAGCCCGCGCCGACGGTGGCGGACAGCGCGAGTCCCGCGACCAGCGGGGCGATCTCGCGGGTGTTGAAGTACGCCGAGATGAAGCCGGTGAACGCGGTGGTGCCCAGCTCGTTCATCGCCGCGTAGCCCTGGAGGCCGACGACGGTGCCGGTGGCCAGCGTCATGCCGATCATCACGCCGACGGTGCCGCCGATGACGCCGAGGCCCCCGCTGCCGAACGCCACCTCGGCGAGCAGCCGCTGCACCTCTTTCAGATAGCGGCGCAGGGTGCGCGGGATCCACAGCACGGCGGTGATGTGGAAGATGAAGTGGTCGCCGGTCTCGTCGAGCCAGCGCAGCCAGCGGGTGCCGCCGGGCGCGCCGCGCCTTGGCGGTGGCGGCGGCTCGGACCGCGGCGCGTCCTTGTCCAGCAGGGCCATCGCTCAGGCTCCCTTCTGCGGGACGAGCTGCAGGTAGATCGCGGTCAGCACGACGTTCACGAAGAACAGCAGCAGGAAGGTGATGACGACGGACTGGTTGACCGCGTCGCCGACGCCCTTGGGCCCGCCCTTGGGATGCAGCCCGCGGTAGGCGGCCACGATGCCGGCGATGAACCCGAAGATCAGCGCCTTGATCTCGCTGATGTACAGGTCGGGGAGCTGGGCGAGCGCGGAGAAGCTGGACAGGTAGGCGCCGGGCGTGCCGTGCTGCATCACCACGTTGAAGAAGTAGCCGCCCGCGGTGCCGACCACCGAGACCAGGCCGTTGAGGAACAGCGCGACGAGCATGGTGGCCAGCACCCGCGGCACGATCAGCCGCTGCACCGGCGAGACGCCCATCACCTCCATCGCGTCCAGCTCCTCGCGGATCTTCCGCGACCCGAGGTCGGCGCAGATCGCGCTGCCACCGGCGCCCGCGATGAGCAGCGCCACGATCAGCGGGCTGGCCTGCTGGATGACGGCCAGCACGCTGGCGCCGCCGGTGAACGACTGGGCGCCGAGCTGCTGGGTCAGCGAGCCGACCTGAAGCGCGATCACCGCGCCGAACGGGATCGACACCAGGGCCGCGGGCAGGATCGTCACGCTGGCCACGAACCAGAACTGCTCGATGAGTTCGCGCACCTGGAACGGCCGGCGGAAGGTGTCCCGGACGGTGGTCGCGGCGAGCGTCATCAACTGGCCGGTCTCGCGCAGCGCCCCGCTGCCGGGGAAGCGGCCCGGCGCGCGCACGCCGGGCGCCGGGCGGACGGGTGCGGTCATGCCGGCTCCCCCTGCGGGGTGAGCCCGGCCTTGATCGCCTCGCGGGCGGAGACCGGCAGCGTCTCCCACATCGACAGCACCCGGGCCTTGCGCCGCTGCACCGCCTGCCGCGGCGGAAGCCCGGGGCTGGGCTCCAACTGCGGGACGATGCGCGGCGGTTCGCCGGAGCCGACGGCGTCGCCGTTGAGTTGCTCCAGGGCGATGGTCGCCTCGTCCTTCTCCTCCGACATCCCGATCGGGCCGGCCCGCCGGCCGCTGAGGAACTGCCGGACGACCGGCTCGTCGCTGGTCAGCAGCAGCTCGCGGGGACCGAACGCGACGAGTTCGCGGCGGAAGAGCATGCCCATGTTGTCGGGCACGGTCGAGGCGATGTCGAGGTTGTGGGTGACGATCAGCATCGTCGCGTCGATCTGCGCGTTGAGGTCGATCAGCAGCTGCGAGATGTAGGAGGTGCGGACCGGGTCCAGGCCCGAGTCGGGCTCGTCGCACAGGATGATCTGCGGGTCGAGGACCAGCGCCCGGGCCAGCCCGGCCCGCTTGCGCATGCCGCCGGAGATCTCGCCGGGCAGCTTGCCCTCGGCACCGAGCAGGCCGACCATGTCGATCCGCTCCATGACGATCCGGCGGATCTCCGACTCCTTCTTGCGGGTGTGCTCGCGCAGCGGGAAGGCGATGTTGTCGAACAGGTTCATCGAGCCGAACAGCGCGCCGTCCTGGAACATCAGGCCGAACATCTTGCGGGCCTCGTAGACGTCCCGCTCGGGGCTGTTGACCATGTCGACGCCGCCGACGAGCACCCGGCCGCGCTCGGGCTTGAGCAGCCCGATGATCGACTTCAGGAACACCGTCTTGCCGGTTCCCGAGGGCCCCAGCATCACGCTGACCTCGCCGGGCGGCAGAGTGAGCGTCACATCCTGCCAGACGGTCTGTTTGCCAAAGGACTTCGTCAGACCTTCGACGATCACTTCGATTCCCATTGCACCTCCCGGTGGGTGAGGGTGGATGGCGGGCGGGGCGGTTCGCTTCCCGCGCCGGATGTCTTCCGGTTACTTCTTGCGCTGCGGGAGCGGCGGGATCTGGATCTCGGGCTGGCACGACTCGGGCAGCTGGACCGGGTCGCACAGGTGGCCCTGCGACAGGTTGAGCGAGTTGCCCGGGCCGGACAGCGCCGAGGTGAACAGCGCGTCGAGGTCCTCGCCGTGCGAGGCGCAGCCGGTGAACGGCGGGATCACCAGGTTGTCGTCGGTCAGCGGACCGCCGTCCTTGATGTCGTAGTCCGGCAAGCCGTCGTTGTCCGGGAGCTGGCCGTCCTTGCGACCGTGCATGACGACGTCCACGGGGGTGGCGGTGTGGCAGTTCGGACCGACGTCCAGCGGTGTGCCGTTGATCTTCACGTTGTGGATGCGGATGTCCTGGTAGCCGCCGATGGTGGTGAGGATCGGCTGGTTGAAGAAGTCGTCGCCGACCTGGACCACGGTGAACACCCCGCGCGGCACGAACTCCACGTCCGCGGTGGTCGGCATGAAGCCGTAGGTGAGGAAGGTGGAGTGGGACGGCGGCAGCGTCAGGGCGATGATCGAGTCGACCTCGATGTACTGGTGCGCCCAGTCGAGCACCTTGCGCTGGCCGGAGTTGATCTCCGCCATCGCCGGCTTGTCGTGCGGGTCGTTGACGATCATCGCGCCCTTGAGCTTGTTGACGTTCGAGAAGCCCACCGCGAAACCGCACTGCGACACCGGCGGGAACGGCGGCTGGCCCGGCTGCGGAAGGACGACCGCGCCGGGGTTCACCGGGGGCAGCCGCGCGGGGTCCAGCGGGGCGATCGGCACCTTGCCGCAGGTGGTGAGCCCGGAGTGGACGGGCTCGTCCTGCGGGACGATCGTGCCGTCCGGGGTCTGCGCCTGCCCCGCGTCGGTGGTCGCGCTGGACGTCCCGGAGCCGGAGCCGGTGGCCACCGGAGAGCGTCCCGAGGCGTGGCTGCCGGAGCCGGCGGCGCCCGATCCGGACCGGCCCGGGGCGGGCAGGCCGGGCGTGCCCGGCACGTGGACGGTCGCCAGCGCGGGGTCCTGGTCGGGGGCGGGGGTGCAGGTGCCGGTGACGTCCGCCGAGCCGGTGTCCGCCGGCGCCGCGGTCGCGTCGGGTGCGGTGGTGTCCGCCGTCGACGCGCCCGGGTCCGGGGTGGTCGCCGTCCCGCCGGCCGCCTGCTGCGGGTGCAGGGTGAGTGCCAACTCGCCCACGGAGAAGGTGACATCACCGGCGGCGCTGACGGTGACGCCCGGCACCTTGCCGGTGAGGGTCAGCACCAGGTCGTCGGTGCCGGCCACCGAGGTGTCCTCGGCCGCGAGGCCGGGCCAGTCGGTGTCGACGGCGGAAGTCCCTTGCGTCACCCGGGTCTTGAGATCGCCCTCCGCGCTGACCGAACCGGTACCGGACGGCAGCATCGCGGTGACGCCCGCCCGCGGAATGGTGACGGCCATCGACAGATCACCCGGCACGATCGGCTTTCCGACGTCCCCGGTCTGCGGGAACTGCTCGGCGAATGCGACGGTCACGTCCTGCTCGCCCGAGGCGAATTGGCAGGCATAGGAGAGCGACAACTCCCCCTGCCCCCCGCTCGCCGCGGAGTTCGTCCCCGGCAGTACCCCCGCCACCAGCGCGGCCGTACCCACGGCCGCGAGCCGCACCGATCGACGCGATCTCACGCCACCCCTCATCTTCGAACTCCTCAAGGCAGGCTCGGCGCCAGGACATTACGTGCGGGTAATAAGCTCAGACAAGTGATCGAACACGGCGAGATTCACCGGGTTCGTCGGGGCGGTATTTCTTGTCACCGGCCGACAAGGGGAAAGCGGAATTTTGTCGTCCAGTGAGTAACCGGTCCCCGGGGCGACCTAGTGTTGTCCCCGGGTTGAGCGTGCAGGACGCGTCGGGCGCTCCCCCCTCACCCGGCCGGGACGATGTTCTGGGGCGGTTCGACGTCGAATGCCTCGGCGGCGATGCTGTCGCCGCTGTCGAGCAGGCCCAGGCAGAGCCCGGTGACGTTCCACACGTGCAGGTCGCCGGCGGCACCGATCGTCAGGATGTGGGTGGCGTTGCGGTAGGTGAACGACACGCCCGCGGCGGTCGGCGTTGCGCCTCCGATGTCGGCGATGCACGTCCCCGACAGATGCACTCCCAGGCCGCCGATCGTGCCGGACACCGTGCCGCTCGCCTGGTCGTAACCCGTCGCGCTGATGCCCCAGGGCACGCCGGTCAGGCTCAGCGAGAGCGGGAACGCGCCACCGCCACCGGAGCAGTTGGAGAAGGTGGCGCCGGTGAACTCACCGATCGCGGAGGTGGGAGCCACTCCCGACAGGAGCTGGCCGCGCAGGATCAACGAGCTGCACGACAACGTGCCGCCCGTGCCGGCGTCTGTCGCCTGCCACGGGCTGGCGGTCGCCGTGAAGTTCCCGCCGGGCGTGATGTCCCAGCCGCCGGCGGCCGACGCCGGGGCGGTGGAGAGGAGGGCGGCGGACGTCGCCGCGACGCAGGCCGTCGCAACCGCCGTCACCCGGCGAATCGTTCCTGGCATGGAATGCCCCTTTCTTGGGCAGGGACCCCGGCTCCGGGTCACGGAGCCGGGGTCCCTGCCGGCATGCGATGTGCCGTCCGCGCTCAGCGAGCGATCAGCTGGGGACGATGTTCAGCGTGGCCGGGTTCAGCGGGTAGTCGCCCTTGTACGAGACGACGTCGTTGTTGTTGAGCAGACCGAGGCAGGTGCCCGACACGTTGTAGGTGGTCAGGTCGCCGGTGCCGAGCACCGTCAGCGTGTGGGTGGTGTTGTTGTACTGGACGTCGAGCGTGGCCGGCGTGCCGGCGCCGCCCGCGCCACCGAAGTCGGCGGTGCAGCCGAACCCGCCGATGGACGCCTCGACGCCGGTGAGCGTTCCGGTCACGATCGGTGCCGAGTAGCTGACGGCGTTGAGGTACCACGGCAGGTTCTTCGCGGTGACGGTGAACGTGATGCCCAGCGGACCCGAGCAGCTGGCCCACGTGATGGAGTCGATGTGGGCGATCTGGTTGCCGTCGCGGCCGACGGCGTTGTCGGCGCCGCCGTTCGCCGTCGACGTCGTGCACTTGAGCTGGGTGCCGGTGCTGGGGTCGGTGAGCGTCGAGTTGGTCGACGTGGCGCTGAAGCTGCCGCCACCGGTGACGGTCCACGAGCCGGACGCGTTGGCCGTGCCTGCGGCGAGGACGAGGGCGGCGGCGATCGCGGAGCCGGTGAAGAGTCCGCTCTTGGCGAGGGGGGAGAGCTTGCGCACGGGCTGGTCCTTCCTGGGAGTTGACGTGCTCGATAAACCGGATCCCCGCTGCTGGGGCGGGAATTCGGCTGCGACTCACTACCTGGAACGTGGGTACCGAATCCGGTCGGTTGCCCTTGCGGAGCTGGACGTTACGCACGGGTAACCCAGGGGCGCAATAATCCGTGCCAAGATTCTGCGCCGGACCTTACCGCCGGGTAATTCTTTGTCACCGCGGCAACAGCGGCCCGGGCGTTTTTGTAAGAAGGTGCGCAAGATCCCGCGCCGGGAGGGTTCCCGCTACCCGTACCCCGCCCGTCGCGGTACGGTCTGCGGCACGCTTCCCCCCACGCGTCGCCGCTCGAGCCCTGATCGGATGCCTGAGACAACGTTTCCGTGTCCGAGGTGCTGCGCTCCGTGCTCGCGTGGTCTATGTTGCAGCAAGGTCACCGACGCAATGCCGCGTCCGGGAAGGGGGAGGGGATGACCGTAATGCGGCAGACCCCGGAACAAGCGGAACCGATGGGTCCGATTCCACGGGAGTTCGCCGCCGTCATGCGCCCGGAACTCCCCGGTCTTTTAAAAGAGATGGCCGCTGAAATCGTCGCGGCGATCCCCGAATACGGAGTGCTGCTCGACGGCCCCAACGGCCGCGTGATCAAATTCGGTATCGAGCAGAGCGTCGCCGCTTTCGTCGACCGGGTGGCCGCCCCGACCGCCACCAGCGCCCTGCGCGACGACCTGTGCCGCCAGTTCGGCCGGTTCGAGGCGTACGAGGGCCGGAGCCTGGACTCGCTGCAGGCCGCGTACCGGATCGGCTGCCAGGTCGCGCTGCGCAGGGTGCGGACCGTCGGCCGCCGCTACAACCTCTCCGCGTCGTTCATGCTCACCTTCGCCGACGCCCTCTTCGCGTACATGGGCGACCTGGCCGAACTCTCCCGCGAGGGCTACGAGCAGGCGCTCGCCGAACTCGGCGAGGAACCGGACAACCGGCGCCGGCGGCTGCTGCGCCGCATCCTCGGCGGCGCCGCGGTCGCCCGCAGCGCGCTCGCCGAACTCGCCGAGCACTCCGCGTGGCCGCTGCCGGAGGAGGTGACGCTGGTGGCCCTGGCCCCCGAGGCCCATCCCTCGCGGGCACTGCTCGACCGGGACGTGCTGGCCGACCTCGCCGACCCCGAGCCGCACTTACTCGTGCCCGGCCCCTTCACCGCCGGCCGCCGCGCCTGTCTGACCGCGGCACTGGCCGGCAGCCGGGCGGCGGTCGGGCTGACGGTACCGCTGGGCGAGGCGGCGGACTCGCTGCGCTGGGCCCGGCACACCCTCGCCCTCGCCGAGTCCGGGGTGATCGAGGACAACGGGCTCGCGCTGAGCGAGGACCACCTGCTGCCGCTGTGGCTGCTGGGCGATCCCGCGCTGGTGGACCAGCTCAGCCGCAAGTACCTCGGCCCGCTCGTCGGGTTGACGGCCACGCAGCGGACCCGGCTGATCGACACCCTGCGGATCTGGCTCACCACCCGCGGCACCGCCGCCCAGGTCGCCGACCTGCTCGGGGTCCACCCGCAGACCGTCCGCTACCGGCTGCGCATCCTGGACCGCGCCTTCGGCGAACACCTCAACGACCCCGACGACCGCTTCGCCACCGAGATCGCCCTGCGGGCCCTGCACTTGCGGGAGCACGGCGAGGAAACAGCCGAACCCCGGCCTGGACGCGGCACCCCGGCGCATCGGTTGCCGTAGCGCGCGGGGTGAGGGGATCGGCTGGACGTGATCGGTTGCCGTAGCTCGCACGGGGAACGGATCGGCTGGACGTGATCGTTGCGGGTAGCGCGCACGGTGGACGGATCGGCTGGACGTGATCGGTTGGCCGAGTCCGAAAAGTGGACGTCCTGGCCTTTTTTGCCGGCCTCTCGCCTCCGGGCCCTTAAGTCCGGTGTCTGCCGGTCGATCGTGCTCGCCCCCCTCGTACCTCGGGGGCCTGCGCGCGTTCTCCCTCTAGACACCGGCGGGCCCTTTGGCTCGTTGCCTACACGGGGGCAGCCGGGAGATTGGTGCGGGCCCCTGGGGCACCCGTCCCCTGGGCTGGGCCGCTTGCAAGGGGTGTCATCGGGGGCGGGTTCGGGGCGCTTGGGGGGGCCGCAGGGCTTGCAAGGTGGGGCCTGGGGGGCGGCGGGAGATGGGCAAATCAGTGAGGGGATCCCGTAATTTCGGGACGGCTTGCAGAGATCCCGCAAATTGGGCGCAAGAATCTTGCGGTGCCTGTACTAGAATCGACGCCATGACACGACGACTTGCCGAGGTGGCAAAGAAGGTCGGGGTGAGCGAGGCCACCGTCAGCCGGGTGCTGAACGGGAAGCCGGGCGTCTCCGACGCCACCCGGGCCGCGGTCCTCACCGCCCTTGACGTGCTCGGATACGAACGTCCCACCCAGCTGCGCGGCGAGCGCGCCCGGCTGGTCGGCATGGTCATGCCCGAGCTGCAGAACCCGATCTTCCCCGCCTTCGCCGAGGTCGTCGGCGGCGCGCTGGCCCAGCAGGGCTTCACGCCGGTGCTGTGCACCCAGACCGCCGGCGGGGTCTCCGAGGCGGACTACGTCGAACTCCTGCTGCAACAGCACGTGTCGGGCGTGGTCTTCTTCGGCGGCCTGTACGCCCAGGCCGAGTCCCCGCACGACCACTACGCGCGGCTGGCCGAGCGCAACCTGCCGACCGTGCTGATGAACGCGGCGATCGACCACCGGGACTTCCCGCGGGTCAGCTGCGACGACGCGGTGGCGGTCGAGCAGGCCATGAACCACCTGATCTCGCTGGGCCACCAGCGGATCGCGCTGGTCCTGGGCCCGCCGGACCACGTGCCGTCGCGGCGCAAGCTGGCCGCGGCCCGCCGGGTCGACCCGTCGGTGACGGTCGAGCACGCGCTGTTCACCCTGGAGGGCGGCCAGGCCGCGGCGAGCCGGTTGCTGGCCCGCGGCATCACGGCCTTCATCTGCGCCTCCGACCTGCTGGCGCTGGGCACGATCAGGGCCGCGCGCCGCCGCCGGCTTTCGGTGCCCGAGGACGTGTCGGTGATCGGTTACGACGACTCGTCGCTGATGAACTGCACCGAGCCGCCGCTGACCACCGTGCGGCAGCCCATCGAGGCGATGGGCCGGGCCGCCGTGGACCTGCTGGCCGGCGAGATCAGCGGCGCCAAGGTGGACCACGACGAGCTGTTCTTCGAGCCGGAGTTGGTGGTGCGCGGCTCCACCGGACCGGCTCCGCACCCGGCGCGCATCCCGCACCCGGAGGCGCGCACGAACGCCTAGCCACACTCCTCGGCGGCAGTCGACCGGCAAGCGGCGCCGGGATCGGGACAGGGTTCCCGACCCCGGCGCCGCTTGCGTTTCCCCGGGTCCCGGCCGCATTGCGCAGTGCAGGCAAGCCGGTCACGCACGTCGTAACCGAGTCGTGTCTTTGCGAAATTCACGCGACATCTTGCGGACATCTATCGGGTTCAGTACGTTGAGCCAACCCGGGACGGCGGCGCACATCGACGCCGGACATCATGTGCATCACATGCCACGGGGGTCCCAGATCGCAGTCCAACGACGCGCAGTGGTTCAGGGGAAGGGTTGAGACATGAGCAGAATCGGCTACCGCAGACTTGTGGCAGTCGCCCTGGTCGCGGGGATCGGTTTGACCGGCGCCGCGTGCTCCGACAGCAAGAAGGACGACACGGGGAGCAAGGCGGCCAGCTCCGACGCCGGAACCCCCTTGGACCCGAAGACCAAGGTCACCATCTCCGTCGACTGCGAGCCGCCGACGACCAAGGCGGCCGAGCGCAAGCAGTGGATCGACGACGTCGCCGAGTTCAACAAGCAGTACCCGAACGTCACGGTCAAGAGCAAGGACGCGTTCCCGTGCGAGGACCCGGCCAAGTTCACCGCCATGCTCCAGGCCGGCAGTGAGACGGACTCCTTCTACACGTACATGACGGACCTGCAGCAGGTGCTCGACGCCGGCCAGGCGGCGGACATCAGCGCGTACGTCAACGACAGGACGGTCCCGAACCTGAAGGACATCGACCCCGGCGTCCTCAACGTCCTGAAGGACGGCGGCAAGCTGTACGGCCTGCCCACGTCCAACTACCAGATGAGCCTGATCTACAACCGGAAGATCTTCCAGGACGCCGGCCTCGACCCCAACAAGCCGCCGACCACCTGGGACGAGGTCCGCCAGGACGCCAAGGTGATCCAGGACAAGCTGGGCGGCAAGGGCATCAACGGCTACATGGACAACAGCGCCGGCAACCAGGGCGGTTGGCACCTGGTGTCGGAGATGTACGGCGTGGGCAGCAAGGCCGTCGACGACAGCGGCCAGAAGGCCGCGTTCAACAACGACCAGACCAAGGGCGTGCTGCAGACGCTGCACGACATGCGCTGGACCGACAAGTCCATGCCGGCCACCCCGGGTCTGCAGTGGGGCGACGTCCAGAAGGCCATGGGCACCGGCAAGATCGGCATGTACGTCGGCGCTCCCGACGACATCCCGCTGGTCGTCCAGCAGTACAAGGCCAAGTTCGACGACATCGGCATGGCGCCGATCCCCGGCGGCAAGACCGCGCTGTTCGGCGGCGCCGACTACATGTTCAAGAAGTCGGCCACGCCCGACCAGATCAAGGCCGGCATCGCCTGGATCAACTTCAAGTTCCTGACCCTGGAGAAGGGCCAGTTCAACTACCCGCGGAACAAGGCGGACGGCCTGCCCGTCGGCCTGCCGCAGCCCTTCTTCTTCACCGGCGCCTCCAAGGCCAAGGACACCGAGACGAAGACCGCCAGCGCCACCGTGCCGGTCGACAACTTCAAGACCTACGTGGACGCGCAGGTGCCGGTGCTCCCCGAGCCGCCGAACGCCCAGAAGATCTACACCGTGCTCGACACCGTGATGTCCGGCGTGCTGACCAACAAGAACGCCGACCTCTCCAAGCTGCTCTCGACCGCCGAGACGCAGGTCAACTCGCTGCTGGCAGCCAGCCAGTAACAGCACTGCCCCGCGCGGGGGCCGGTCGCCGACCGGCCCCCGCGCGGCGGCCCCGGACCGCACAGCACATCTCCCCAGTCGAGGAGCACCCATGGCGGCGACGACCGTCCCCGAGAACACCACCAAGGCGCACGCCGGACGGCCGCGGACCGCCGGCCGGCCGGCCGGCACCGGGCGAGGCCGCAAGCTGCGGCAGAACCTCCAGGCGCACGGGTTCCTGATCGGCGCGGTGCTCTGCTTCCTGATGTTCTCGTGGTACCCGATGGTCCGCGAGTTCATCATGAGCTTCCAGGAGAAGAAGCGCGGCGTCACCTCCTGGGTCGGATTCAAGAACCTCGACCGCGTGTACCACGACCCCTATTTCTGGACCGCGTGGAAGAACACCGCGCAGTTCACGCTCTACGCGCTGGTGATCGGTTTCGTGGTGCCGTTCGTGGTCGCCATCGTGCTCAACGAACTGCGGCACGCACAGGCTTATCTGCGCATCCTGGTGTACCTGCCGGTGATGCTCCCGCCGGTTGCCGGCGTGCTCCTCTTCAAGTACTTCTACAATCCCGACTACGGCCTCTTCAACCATGTGCTGAAGGCACTGCACCTGCCGACCTCGCAGTGGCTGGACTCGTCCCACACCGCGATGATCTCGGTGGTCATCGCGGCCACCTGGATGAGCATGGGCAGCGCCACGCTGATCTACCTGGCGGCGCTGCAGAACATCCCCGGTGAGCTGTACGAGGCCGCCGACCTGGACGGCGCGGGCCTGTGGAGCAAGATCTGGCACGTCACCATCCCGCAGACCCGGCTGGTGCTGTCGATGATGCTGCTCCTGCAGATCGTGGCGACCATGCAGGAATTCACCAACGTGTATCTGCTCACCGGCGGGAACGGTCCGCAGAACTCCACCATGACCGTGGTCTACATGGTCTACCAGTACGCCTTCAGCTACAACAACTTCGGAAGCGCCGCGGCCCTGGGTCTCTTCCTGCTGCTCGTACTCGCCGCGTTCTCCGGCGTGTACGCGCGCCTGAACCGGAACAGCGACTGAGGAAGGAAGGGAAAAGATCATGGCAGCGTCTTTCACTCCGCAGAACCGGACCCTGATATCCCCGGCCACGCTCAACCGGCCCAGGGGGAAGCTGGTCTACCGGATCGTGCTGACCCTCGTGATCGTCGTCTTCACGGTCGTGTTCCTCGGCCCGCTGTACTGGATGGCGACCGGCGGCTTCAAGTCCGCGTCCGAAGTGGTGGCGAACCCGCCGACGTTCTTCCCGCACCACCCGAAGGCGTCCAACTACCACACGGCGTGGAGCCAGTTGCAGCTCGCCCGGCTGCTGTTCAACACGCTGTACTACGCGTTCGGCGCGCTCGCCTTCCAGCTGGTCTTCGACGTGGCCGCCGCCTACGCCATCTCCAAACTGCGGCCGGTGCTGGGCAAGGTGATCCTCGGCGCGATGCTCGCCACGCTGATGATCCCGGCGACCGTGCTGATCGTCCCGCAGTACATGACGGTGCTGGACCTGCCGGTGCTGCACGTCAACCTGATCGGCACCCCGTGGGCGATCTGGCTGCCCACGGTCGCCAACGGCTTCAACATCTTCCTGCTCAAGCGGTTCTTCGACTCCATCCCCGAGGACCTGATGCACGCGGCCGCCATCGACGGCGCCAGCCCGCTGCGCACCCTCTGGTCGATCGTGCTGCCGATGTCGCGGCCGATCCTCGGCGTGGTCTCGATCTTCGCCGTGGTGAACGTCTGGAAGGACTTCCTCTGGCCGATGCTGGTCGAGCCCGACCCGCAGAAGCAGCCGATCAACATCGGCATCCGCTCCCTTTCGCAGGGCGTACCGGAGAACGTGCTCATCGCCGCGCTCGCCATCTCCGCGGTGCCGACCCTGCTGATCTTCCTGCTCTTCCAGCGCAACATCATGTCCGGCCTGACCGCGGGCAGCCTCAAGGGCTGATCCCCGCGCCGGTCCTGCGCCGGCCAGCACGCCTCACGTAACGCACCACCCCACAGCACTCCGCCGCCGGTCCTTCCTACCGATCTCCCCGCCATCCGGGGCCGGCGGCGGGGTCCCACCTGCCCGAAAGGACGTTGACGTGGCAGACACCCCTCAGCCCGAGGCCGACGAGAACTGGTGGCGCGGCGCGGTCATCTACCAGATCTACCCGCGGAGCTTCGCCGACAGCAACGGCGACGGGACCGGCGACCTCGCCGGGGTGCGGTCCCGCCTGCCGTACCTGGCCGAGCTGGGCGTCAACGCACTGTGGTTCTGCCCGTGGTACCCGTCGCCGATGGCCGACGGCGGCTACGACGTCGCCGACTACCGGGACGTCGAGCCGGTGTTCGGGACCCTCGCCGAGGCCGAGAAGCTGATCTCGGAGGCCCTGGCGCTGGGCATCAGGACCATCATCGACGTGGTGCCGAACCACATCTCCGCCGCGCACCCCTGGTTCCGCGAGGCGCTGGCCGCGGGCTCGGGCAGCCCGGCCCGCGACCGGTTCTGGTTCCGGCCGGGACGCGGCGAGCACGGCGAACTGCCGCCCAACAACTGGCCGTCGCAGTTCGGCGGCCCCGCGTGGACCAGGACCACCGACCCGGACGGTACGCCCGGCGACTGGTTCCTGAACCTCTTCGACTCCGAGCAGCCGGACCTGAACTGGAACCACCCCGACGTGCGCGCCGAGCACGAGGACATCCTGCGCTTCTGGTTCGACCGCGGCGCCGGGGGCGTGCGCATCGACTCCGCCGCGATGGTCTGGAAGGACCCGGCCCTGCCGGACCTCAGCGCCGACCCCGCGGCCCCGCACCCGTACATCGACCGGGACGAGCTGCACGGCATCTACCGCGGCTGGCGGCGGATCGCCGACTCCTACCCGGGCGAGCGCATCCTGGTCGGCGAGGTGTGGCTGCCGGACGCCGAGCGCTTCGCCCGCTACCTGCGGCCCGACGAGATGCACACCGCCTTCAACTTCGACTTCCTCGCCTGCCCGTGGGAGCGCGACCGCCTGCGGACCTCCATCGACGTGACGCTGTCCGCGCACGCCCCGGTGAGCGCGCCGGCGACCTGGGTGCTGTGCAACCACGACGTGACGCGCACGGTGACCCGCTACGGACGCGCGGACACCGGCTTCGACTTCGCGACGAAGGCCTTCGGCGTCCCGGCCGACCTGGCGCTCGGCACCCGGCGGGCGCGCGCCGCCGCCCTGCTGACGCTGGCGCTGCCCGGCTCCGTCTACCTCTACCAGGGCGAGGAGCTGGGCCTGCCGGAGGCCGAGGACATCCCGCTGGACAAGCTCCAGGACCCGATGTATCTGCGCTCCGCCGGCACCAACCCCGGGCGGGACGGCTGCCGGGTGCCGCTGCCCTGGTCCGGCACCGCCGCGCCCTTCGGGTTCAGCCCCGACAGCGCCACGGAGCCCTGGCTTCCGCAGCCGGCGGAGTGGGCGGAGCGCACCGCCGAGGTCCAGTCCGCCGACCCCGCCTCGATGCTGTCCCTCTACCGGGCGGCGCTGCGGCTGCGGGCCGCCGAGGCCGGCCTCGGCGACGGCCCGATGAGCTGGCTCGACAGCTCCCCCGAGGTGCTCGCGTTCCGCCGCGACGGCGACTTCGTCTGCGTGGTGAACCTGGGGACGTCCCCCGCCGCACTCCCCCCGCACACCGCCGTCCTGCTCGTCTCCGGCGAGCTGACCGACGACGGCCGGCTGCCGTCGGACACGGCGGTCTGGCTCAGAGCCTGAGGCCGCGCGGCGCGCGGTGCGGGTGACTGCGGCGCGGGGTCCGCAGGAGCGCGGGGGAACGGCCCCGCGCTATGCGGCAGTTCAGAGGGGCCACGCGCCCCGCCGCGGAGTATGACGCGGTACGTCGCGCGGTGCGCCGTGCGGGCCACGGGCTGTGGCCGGCACGGCGCACCGCGCACGGCTGTGATCGTTCGCGTGTCGACGGGTCGGGAACCTGCGTCGGCGCGCCGGACGGGGTCAGCGGGTGCGTTCGTAGTGGCGGCGTGCCTTCTCGCGGTTGCCGCAGGCAGCCATCGAGCACCAGCGGGCGCGGTTGGCGCGGCTGCGGTCGAGCAGGAACAGCTGGCACTCGTCGTTGGCGCAGGGGCGCAGCCGGCCGGGCAGTCGCTCCTCGGTGGCGGCCCAGGCGAGGACCATGTCGACGGCCAGCCGGGCGTGCGGGGGCGTCCTGACCGTCCACTGAAGACCGTCCGATGTGATCTCCGGGATCTGGTGGACCCCTTCGAGCAGCGGGCTCAGCACGGCGGGCGAGCTCTCTCCGCGCACGACGTCCCGCAGGGCGTCCCGTGCCTCGCGCAGCAGCGCCAGTTCCGCGAGGGTGCCGTCGCCGCCGTGCTCCCGGGCCCAGCGCCTGCCGCCGGCCGGGTCGCCGAGCGCGTCCTGTTCCTCGCCGTTGACCAGTGGCCTGCTGTTGAGGAGGTCCAGCAGAGCGTCCATCGAGCACCACTCCCTCTAACCGGATCGAATGCCTTGACAGGTTAGCTCATCTCGTGTTTGCATGGCGAGGAACTAACCGGATCAACCATGTGAAGGGGTTAGAAATGAGTTCGGTGCACCACCGGACCGCCATCGTCGACGGCCACGAGATCTTCTACCGCGAGGCCGGCCCCGCCGACGCCCCCGCGATCGTCCTGCTGCACGGCTACCCGACCAGCTCGTTCATGTTCCGGGACCTCATCCCGCGGCTGGCCGACACGTACCACGTCATCGCGCCGGACCACCTCGGCTTCGGCCTCTCCGACGCCCCCCTCACCGACGAGTTCACCTACACCTTCGATGCCCTCGCCGACCTCACCTCCGGGCTGCTCGACCAGCTGGGCCTCGACCGCTACGCCTTCTACGTCCAGGACTACGGCGCCCCGATCGGATGGCGCCTCGCACTCCGGCACCCCGAGCGGATCACCGCCGTCGTCACCCAGAACGGCAACGGCTACGAGGAGGGCTTCGTCGAGTCGTTCTGGACCGACGTCTGGGCCTACGGGGCGAACCCCGGCCCGGACACCGAACCCGCCGTCCGCGCCGCGCTGGGCGTCGAGGCCATCCGCTGGCAGTACCTGCACGGCGTGCCCGACCCGAGCCTGGTCAGCCCGGACACCTGGGAGCACGACGTCGCCCTCGTCTCCCGCGAGGGCAATGACGAGGTCCAGCTGGCGCTGTTCCGCGACTACCGGAACAACCGCCCGCTCTACCCGCTGCTGCACGAGTTCCTGCGCACCAGCGAGGTCCCGGTGCTCGCCGTGTGGGGCCGCAACGACGAGATCTTCGGCCCGGACGGCGCGCTGGCCTTCGCCCGCGACGCCAAGGACGCCGAGGTGCACCTGATCGACGGCGGTCACTTCCTGCTGGAGAGTCACCTGGACGTCGTCACGGGTTACCTGCGCGGCTTCCTCGGGCGGGTGCTGGGCTAGGGGGCAGAGGACGGGGCAGGGCGGCGCACGTCCGCGGGGTTCGGGATGCTGGGGGTATGCGTGCCGCCCGCCTGATCCGTATGGCGCTTCTCGTGCAGTCCAGTCCCGGCCTGACCGCGTCCGCGCTCGCCCGCGAGCTGGAGGTGTCCGAGCGGACGGTGATCCGGGACGCGCAGGCGCTGCAGGAGGCGGGGGTGCCGATCCGCGCCGAGCGCGGCCGGGCCGGCGGCTACCGTCTCGCGCCGGGCTACCGCACCCGGCTCACCACCCTCCACCCCGCGGAGGCGGAGACCCTCTACCTGTCCGGGCTGCCCGCGGCGCTGCGGGATCTCGGGCTGTCGGACGCGGCGGACACCGCGCGGCTGAAGCTGTCCGCCACCCTGCTGCCCTCGCTGCGTGCGGCGGCCGAGTCGTCGGCGCGGCGCTTCCACCTGGACGCCCCGGCCTGGTTCCGGGAGCCGTCCGCGCCGGAGCTGCTCCCCGAACTCGCCCGCGCCGTCTGGGCCGACCGCACCGTGGAGTTGACCTACGCGCGGCCCGCGCGGGACGGCGCCGCGCCCGAGGCGGTGGCCCGGCTGCTGGAACCGTACGGGCTCGTCCTCAAGGCGGGCGTCTGGTACGTCGTCGGCCGCGTCCCGGGCGGCACCTCGGACGCGGACCGCGCCGGGAAGGGAGCCTGGCGCACATACCGCGTCGATCGCGTCACCGCCCTGTCCCCCGCACCGGGCGACGGCGAACCGTTCGTCCGTGACCCGTCGTTCGACCTGTCCGCGCACTGGCAGGCCCACTCGGCCGCGTTCGCCCGCACGCTGCTGCGCGCGACCGTGACCGTGCGGCTGACCAGGTCGGGACTGGACCGGCTGCCCGCCGTGGCGGACCCGGCCGGGGTCGGCGAGGCGCTGGCCTCCGCGACCGCGCCCGACGCCGCCGGGCGGGTCACCCTGGACCTGCCGGTGGAGTCCGAGGAGGTCGCCTTCGCGCAGCTCGTCGGGCTGGGCGCCGACGCGGAGGTGCTGGCTCCCGCGGGCCTGCGCGCGCGGTTCCGCGCGCACGCGGTGGGCCTGACCGGCCTGTACGGGGACGGGCCGGCGGAATCGGCGGCGAATCCGGCGCATCCGGCGGGGTCGCCGGACTCCGCGGCGCCGGCCCGACGGCCGGGGGCAGCGGGGTCCGGCGGCCCCGGTGGTCAGCGGTAGTCGTCCGCCGTGCGG
>Ga0123352_10006718_pt1 | contig 17677 bp, 6 predicted proteins | sample TergutLab28metaG_FD_89700 | JGI IMG/M metagenome (GOLD analysis project Ga0123352, IMG submission 89700) | Labiotermes labralis P1 segment gut microbial communities from Petit-Saut dam, French Guiana - Lab288 P1 | ecosystem: Host-associated > Arthropoda: Insects > Digestive system > Gut ... | reverse complement strand
CTGAATATTTTAAACATGGTATATACTCTCCGTTTTTTTATCTTCAAAATGCAGTTTGTTTCATAATTCTAACGTATTTGGTTCCTGTATTATTCACATTTTATATACAGGGTGTGCTAAAATTTAAAAAAAATCATTCCGGCGCCAAAAGGTTAATTAACAGGTACTTGTGTGTCGCTCCTGAACGAACGGGTCCGGACGAACTAATCATTATGCGGACCGTTCAGATCCTCATCGGTTGAGGCGCGGAATCTTCGATTCGGAAGGTTTTTCAGAGATTTTCGTTTTTTTTAAGTCGAAGAATCGCACGCAACTCGTTAAACTGCTCCCAGTTAAATAACACGTACTCTCTCTTCTACATGCCGTTTTATTTCACCAGCTCCGCCGCATGTTAACATCACTGCATGACTTTATGTCTACCAATAAGTAAGAACTCCATTCATCTTTATGTGTCTACTCGTATTGTCAGCCTATTCTGAACTCTTTTCACTGCCTATACGTTTCGTTTCATAGTTACAGGAAAGTAACTTGATATTGCACATAATTATGGAACAGATAGAACTGAAATCCGTAAAATTTGTATTACATGTAAGTCTAATTAATTTCACTGTAATGTAGACGAGTGGTGTTATTTGTTTTTGGGCATTTATTGTTCACAATTCGCCATTCATCAGCGCTGCCTAATAAACATACATTTTTAAACTAATATAAATATCGTTTGTTAAAGTTGCTGTACGTGATACAAACTACATGCAATGACCAATGTCACATTCTTATTGGCTGTGCCGATCCACAGTTTAATCCGGACGGGGAACGAATCTGTCCACAGGTTCTTCTACTGAACTGCCATATTCACCAGTCAGTTTTCGTGTCTTTAGCAGATTGCGCTTTTATTCCAACACGGATTCCACTCATCTGACTTGTTCACTAGTTCACGGCTAGTCAAATGTTCTTCTATTCTTTCCAAGCCGGTCTCTTTCAGTCAGCTGCTTTATTAACTCTGTTACTGTGTTTTTATTGCTTTTACTTCGTACATATAGGAAATTTGGAATTATTTCCGATTCCAAAAATGTATTTACTATTTAACCTTTGGGGAAAGGAGATTAGACAACAAAGATAATTCCTAGCTAAACCTCATTGCTCTTATTTATGTATCGACCCTTTTATTATCCTGAAGAAAAATGTGGTCTCTGGTATCACTTATCTCCGTCTGAATATGGTCAAGTCAATTCCCACTGCTCTTCCATTGTGATAATTTGGGCCTGAGGAACTTCTGGAAAATTTGCAAGACACGTAAGGAAAGACGACCAAATGTACAACTATACTGGTCTTCCACAATTTCGGATAGAATGATTGAAGTTCCCAACAATTTGGGTGGCCCCTTTACTGTTCTGTAGAACATGAAATTGCGGATACAGGCATGCAAGTAAATATTTGAACTGTTTGCACTTAAACATTCATACGGAGAAGGGAGTTTATTGTGTCCGCGTACGTGCCACAGTTAAGGCCATTTTTATTCCAAAAAGTAAACAATTCTATAATCAGTTTCCCTGCACAACTGCTAAAAATATAGGATTTTAAAAACTTTATGCTCTGGACAGAAATTTCCCAGTAGGAAAGCAATGACCAGCAGTTTGATACCAATCAACCAATATGAACATCAAGACAAAACTGGATGGTAACTGCACCAGCCTTTTTAACAAAACAGGCTCATTGGCGTGTTTAAATAAATAAATATATTGGCAATATCTGTTCACAATCTTTAAAGGTAGGCGGCATGTGTTCGAACTTGAAACGAGAAGCATATGGCCGCTAATTTAGCAGATGCTTTACCTCAGACAGGAGGAGGATGGGCGTGCAATTGTGAAGAATGTAACCCAGTCACAGACACTACTGTTAATAATGTTTCTGCTAATCCCTTCTACAAGTTAAAGAAAATTAAAAAGAAGTTAAAAGGCATCGGGCTATAAATATCGAGAGCAGTTCCCATTATTTGGCGCAGCCATCTTCAAAATTAGACGCAGTAATCAGAATTGAACAAGGATGGGTCTTGTAACCCAGCATTGAAACACTTGCGGACTGAAGACCTTTATAACATTTGTCACTCACCCACAACATTTGTGTGATATATCACGTGATTAAGATTTTATTTTGGTAAATTTGGGGATTTTTGTTTTTGCTAAAGCAAGAAGTTGGTAGTTGACAGACTTTGACTCTAGAAAAGCTGTTGAGTACTGCCCGGAACTCAACACAAACAATGTACAGTACGTATAACCTAACATTGAGGTGCGCTAGCGTAACCATTGTTGCCGTGTGTTTCTGTAGCCTTAGTTATCCAGCATGCAAAGCGCATGGGACGTGTTATATTGTCATCTGTGGCTTGTATGGCTCCCGTCTAATTTCTACATTATATCGTAAAAGCACGACCAGAGAATTATTTAATGAACATAACGTGCGTGTTTTGAATTTCTGGGTCAAATTCTGTCTGAAATTATTTAATAGTATACCAACTGATGCACATACATAAAACTTTTTCACATTAAAACGCTAAAATTGCTCCGACATGTTTCGATCCAAGGATCATCCTCAGGAAGCTACAATTTCCCTGCTAAAGTCACTTTTAAAAACTAGTTACTGAATGCTTTCGTTATATGATCCTGGTTCTGTGGCAGCATGTCTTGTTGTGTAAGGTATGTTGCTAAGAGTGCCCGACTGTGGGTGTGCGTCCTGTGCTTCGCTGCGTGATACGCATGCAGGCTGAAGCCTGTATACGGATACCACACCACCCCAGCCAAACCACAACGTAACACCAACACACATCGCACCAGAGCAATACAATCCATGAAATAACTCAACAAATAAGCCGCAAGCTCCTTAGGATGGATGTATTAACATCCGAAACATGTTGAGCATTAAATAATGAAATAATATAGCAAGTGACATCAAGTTGGTCTCTCTTTATTCAACTATCAAGATGATGGACTGTCCAATAAACATAAGATTGTAAGTCTACTTTGGAACTGATATAATTCTCAAGTGATCAGCAGAATGTAATAGTATGTCAGAAGGTAACCTTTGTCGTTAAGGTACTTTATCGTAAGCGCTGAGTGAGGTGATAGGGAATGTGGAAGGATACTGTGCTATTTCGTGTTAGTGCACTGTAAACCATCCCAGCACGTGCTTAAATACTGCCAAACACAAAAATTTCCCCCCAATATTATATTTGCATTATTGGTCCGATTTTGTGTTTGTTATCTCTCTGATGCCTCTGTATTATGCATTTGTATGGCAATGTTTAAAATCGTACACTAAAAAAATAATGTGTATCGGATGACATAATTATGTGTAAAATTAGTCCTGGTATGGAATATACAGTGACATGAAATTGTGAAGGAAGCCAAGGTCATAAATTAACTGGTCAACTCAGAGACCAACGAATGAAAATGATGCCTGAAAAACACGTTTTTCCTACCCCTGCTAAGAGCTTTTCATAAGCGACTGAACTCGACGTGGTCACTAAGTTCAGTGTTCCGAACAGGATAATCCAATATCGTGCTTTATGTACACGATAATTACTCTTGAGTTTCCATGAAGCCAAATATTTTCTTGAGAAATTACAAAAGAATAACTGCCCATTAAAGACTGCACTATACAGGTAGTTCGTTAAAGTTCTGTAGTCGCTTTTCATACTTCTGACTAGCGGGCAGTTTGATGTAATGGTAGTTTTAAACTCGCGTTCGAGAGGTGCCGGTTTCGATTCTGTACGGGGAAAAAGTTTATCTTAACTGCGGTTTTGAGGGTGGATACATCGATTAAGTCACAACCGCTTCGTTCCGAAGTATTTACAATTTATTTCCATAATCATCCTAACAAAAAATCACGTATTCTGACATAAATGCAGCATAAAAAACTAGAAAAGAAACAAGGCGTAAATCATTTTAGGTACGGACCACTATATAGCAGATACATAAATAGGGTGAGAATATTCGACTGCAAAGCGGCTATTGTGAAGACTAACATACAGGGTGTTTTTTTCCTGCTTGACCTTTAAGCGCCGGCCCAAACCTCCGCCCGACGCTCTGCTAGCGGTGCATTGCACGCCGCGTGCCTGGGAATTTTAGCGGGCGACAAACGATCACACTGATGATAAACCTTAGAGAGTCTGATAAAAATTCACTAGATCGTTAGGCCAACACTTATCGTTCAAGCAAGGAAAGAAACATCCTTAATATAATATACTAAATATGCTTTTAATTTATGATGGTTTTCAATAAATCTTCTTTGAAAATGCGTTTTGTAAAGACAGTCTGAGTCCTATTTTAGCGATATGAGATTAATATATCCCAAAATAACACGGTTGGTCTTGACATAATCCTCCATGCGTTGTCTACATTCCTTCCAAATCCCTTGAATTGTAGAATATTTGGAACAGCTTTTAGATTCGTCTTATTGAAACGAATTAAGTAAACTTAATAGCTTCTTTTTCAGTAACGTAGGGACAAAGAAGAACGCACTTAAAGAGGTTGGGCTTTCCTACTTCTGGAAATGGCCTAGATTGTTCTGATTGGTGTTTGTCTCTAATCTTCCTCAGTTTTTTTTGACCGAGCACATCGATACGAGTACTAATAGGTCTAATTTACAAAAAAAGTAGTCTTATTTCCAAAAATATTAGGAACCTTTATCAAAAGTAGTAAGGCAGAAGAGTCAAAATTATCTCCGCCCTTAATTAAACACCATAGTGTGACGGCGTAGGAAGGATGGTAGGTATGGCTCCGAATATTATTAGTGATGACGCTAGATGAAGGTAAGAATTCGACTTGACGTTGATTCTGCATCAATGACAGGGACTAGACGTACTGGATAATAAAAGAAAATGCCCGGGTCTGATTCTTCTGCCCTTCAAGCCATACAGTTACGCGAAATGTTCATTGAATAAGTCGTGAGATGTCAAAGAGTAAAGAGGTGAATTGACCTGGAAGAATTGTGTCAGATTTTCAGAGCGGTCAGGCTTTTACATATTTCAGTCACAACAGCCATTAGACTCGCTGAGCCTACGTACTTAGAGATCCTTCAAGGGTAAACTGACCTAACTGTGGAGCAGAAGACACAGTGATGATATTAAGAATGCGTGGAATTTCCCTCCATTAATTTCATACCGTGAGGCTTTGAAAATAGTAATGGAATAGCGATCTTAGGCGCGTTTGCACAGTTACGAAAAGCTACTATTAGCTTCGCCATGTCTGTTCATCCGTCAGTCTGTCTGTCTGTCTGTCTGTCCATGCGTCCGCATGGAAAAACCACGTTCCCGCTGGACGGATTTTCTTGAAATTTGATATCTGTGGATACTGCTAAAACGTGTCGAGAAAATTAAAGTTTCATTAATATCCGAAAAAAAATAGGGGGGAATTTTACATAAAAACGTATGTACATTTATAATACTACCTGTCTGAATTCTTTTTGCAGTAAGAAACATTTCAGAAAAAAAAGTCGTAGAGAAAATCAAAGCACGTTTTATGTTCAATGAATTTTTTATTCCAGAATCATACCGTTTAAGATATAATCTGGATAAAAAGGACGGAGCATGCGGTTTACATGGTGGGAAACTAAGACTACAAACAACCATTCAGAATGTGTAATACTTCCTGTTTTTTTACGGCAAAACTGGCGTATAAACGCAAATCGAAGTTACGTTATACGTATATTTCCTTTCTGCCTCGAGTGTATGAATCCCGAAACTGCATTTCAAATTTAAGAAAAATATCTATTATTTGACAAGTTTTTCTTCAGGTTCTTCAGCTTCTCCAAGCTAATACCGAAAATTACCCCAGCTGCAAAACGACTTGTTTCGTACAAACGCCCCTTTGAGGTTATGATCCTCTAGTCACCCAATGTTGGATATATACGACCTGTCGAACTGCTAACATCGTAAAATAAATCGGCAATAGTAAATAAAGTCTCGTATTAAGGAAATAGTTAAATTTTCATTGAATGTAATATGGATATTTTGTCTTTTGGCGCAGCAGCCCCCAGTGGGCCAGGACCTCCTCATTCACGACGTTTCAAGACTACACAAAACGACTCACCACAGTCGGTAGGACTCCTCTGGACGAGTGTTTAGCTCGTTGCAGAGACCTCTACCTGGCAACACGTAACACTTATAATAGACAGCCATTCTTGGCCCCGGTGGGATTCGAACCCACAGTCTCAAAAGGCGAGCGGCCGCAGACCTATGCCTTAGATCGCGCAGCCACTGGGATCAGTATAATATAAATCGTATAATTATATCTGTAGTACACAATACTTTTGAATTGTCGGCCTGAGCGGGCGGTATCAGCAGTGTTAAGCAGCAACATAGCTGCTCTGCGGCGAAGAAAAATAATCTATGTATACACAAATTCATTTCGGAACGCCCAGAGAACTCATCCGTCTCCGTTATGAAAAATATCTGTCCATTCTGTGCGGGAAATTGAGCTGCAGTGTGCTTGTGAACTATACCACACACATAAACGTTTTGTGCGTGCGAGGGTTGTGGGCCGGGCAAACGCTGTGTTTCTAAACGTTGCGGTAGATGGTACATTTATATTCCAGTGGGGTTTAAACTGACAATATACGGAAATACTCGGATTCAACACACCCGCCAAACTTTAAGAGGCATTACCCGAAAATTAGTTTTAATTAAACACCGCAAAAATTAATATGAAGAACGCGGGACGGCGGAGTGGTCATCTTAAATGGTTGCTAGATGACATCATGATAACAGCCAGATTTGTAACCTGAGAGTATCTTTTTGGTAGTGATCTTGGCAGCAAGTAATAGCGTGTAAGTAGTCGAGAAATATTTAATGACTACAAATGCTTAACATAACACGTAGAACCAAAATTAACAACAGGAATATACCACATAAGATGAAAGATGGCTAAAGTAACAAAACATATGGATTTTTTGGATTTTTTTAAATTTTGCGCAGCGTAGTAGTTCTTACCGACATTTCGGGACAGCCTATCGGTCCCGTCTTCAGGGTCAACCTAGTCGAAGAATAAATCTTCTCTGAATGCTGTCTCTTGAAGACGGAGCCTATAGGTTGTCCCGAAACGTCTGTAAGAAAATACCTTTCCGCGCTGCGTATAACTCCAAAGGAGCGCAGAAATCATTTGATCCGCGACGGAAAACTGAAATGACACAAACGGATTTTAAACTAAGACATGTAAGACTGTCAGCAGCTCTTGTCAGCAGAGTATCGATTTCGCGAATGACAAAATATGTCTTAGAGCGTTATGTACAGAGAAACTGTGGAAGTCTGCATTTGAATCATTTGAAGCAGCAGATTCAGTAGCATTAGCAGCAGCAATAATGGCATCAATAATAATAATAATAATAGTAATAAAATGCCGAATGCCTGTAACTTCCTTTGTGCACTTGTTCCGAAATTGTATTTCGTTCTTTAAATCACAAAGCGCAAGTAATGTGTATGTATTTGACACGGATGATATTAACAGCGTTAATGATAATAAGAATAAACGAGCACTGCGAAGAATTCTAAACTTCGCATTATCTTTTCTTGTTTGTTCGTAGGCTTTTATTTGCTTGTACTTTATATAAATATTTACCAAAAAACTTTATTTAATTAAGTGATAAAACGGTTTTTAACATTGACAGTGTTAGGCAACACACGAACGTTCTTCTTGCTCAAAACGGTACAACAACTAATTATAATTTTATCCTTTAGATTTTAATCCAATGCTAGAAATGTAAGTGGTTAATAAATCCACCGGAGCAGGTATAAACACTTTGTAGCATGTACAAACTGTAAAGTATTTAGTCTACCTTTCACTCTTACCCACAAAGGAATTATAATAGCTTTGTGAAAGTTTCAAATATCTTTCTCTACAGTGAATGAATTTAACACTCCAGAGCCTTGGTAGCATATCCCTCATGTTATAACAGGACGGAAAACAATTTTTGAAGAGCAGAATCCCTGTAGCAACTGCACTGACGTCTACCATATCACTAAACGAGGCGATATTACAGCAGCTGTTCTATTCTTCTTTCTCGCAAATTCTTCTTGTATTTTTTTCTTTATTCACGCCTTAATGATGTCTACCCACCTCAGCTGATGCGAGGCACAGGACTCTTGCGCAATCAACTCTAAATGCTTTTTCGTGTATAATAAAAATGTACCAAAAAAGGCGCTGGGTCTAATTTTATTCTTTAGATTCCATTCCAGCAGTTCAGAAGCTTACCTCCGTACGTAGCACGCTGTAATCCCTCCATGTCGTACAGCTAATTTCCGAGATTTTACAGTTTCTTCTTTTACCCCATTAAATGTGTATCACAGTAAAGTTGTTCTGAAACTCTAAAATGTTATGTAACTTATACTTTTTTATGTTTAGAAACCGGTTTTATTACAAGTTTCCTTCATCCCACATACGTCTAAGTCACTAAAATATTCTCAGATGTTTTCTTCTTTGCGGGAAATAAAAATTATGAAGAGTAAGACAGTAAAAACCTTGAAGTTGTGTGAGACTTTTAGGTCCCAATTAGTGGACAGTTATACTTGACTGAGTATCGTCTTATTACATTTAAATCATTTTAGTCCCTCTATGGGCCTACAGATTAAGAAATTCTAAAGAAGTTGGGCACTATGTTTACTGTTGAGAAAACGACTGTGGTCACTCTCACTTTTATTGGATTGTGTGTAAGAAGAACCAAACCAAAATTATTTTTTGCCACTGTAGAACTGTGTTAAAAGGACAAGAAAATGTCTTTCATGTGTGGCAATTATTTTTCACTCTCTTAATACTAGTGAGCGTATGAAAACTCAATTATTGATGCTGAATTTTCCTGTAATAATACATAATTTTAATTAGCCCTAAATGAATTTCTTGTACTCTAACCTCCATATTACTGCGTTCCGGACAACAGAACAAAGAATATACATCAGTAAAGAGTCTGTGACAACCTGATCACGTTTCTACCTTATCGGGTCACTCTCTAAAAATTTGCGCAGTCACAATTTATAGAATTCTACGTACGTAGCAGAATTGTGTTAAAAACGGAGGATAACTTGAACGTAACCCCAAGAAAAGCCTGGAAAGGAAATGTGAAAGAGAATCTATATGCCCACTGAGAAAGAGATCGGGAGATCTAATTTGTAAACAGAGACACGAAGGAAGCAATAGAGATCCAAGTCTTCTGCAATGTTACACTCCGTCGACCGGAACGCGTAAATTGCCAGAAGACTTGGGTCTTCATCAATAAAACTGCGCGGCGCAAAATCCTGCAGGGAAATAATCGCCTTGACAGTAGGTGAGCTGCAGACGCCTGGGAATGAATTGCTGGGGTGTGGGAAGAGGAATTAAAGTAGGATGAAAGGTTTGATACATAACCTCAAGTGGCCTGGTAGTGAGGACCATGATGTGAACGCAACTAGTGTCAAAAGTTGAAGAATGTAGCACGCACAGCCCTCAGGAACACGCTAGGTTGTGTAGTATTAAACTGACAACATTCTGTTTTGCAAAATGTCTTCTGCAGTTGATCCAGAGAGCTCCAAGCATGGCGAGTTTCACTTACTATTACCATTTATATGATCTGCTTGGTTGTGCTGGTAGTAATAACGTCATTCTGTATCACTCTATTTACGTAGAAACTCTACAGGCCGGCTACGGTGCTTGTCGTACAATTGCAACGTTTACAGACGAGAGAAAATTTAGGTACTTATAAATTTGATAAGGTACATGTAACATTGTATCCTTTAAATTTGACATGATAGCTGTTCAAAAGGACTACGTTTACAGGTCCACACTTTTGATAGTGCGGTGTAAAGCTACGCAGCGAATTTGATATCAAAATGTCGTTTTTGTGTTTATCTTTTCGAAATTGAGAGTTTTATTGTTAGTAGTTGTGTCAAGATTCTACTCGGAATTGACTCTAATTAATGTGAATTATGTACAATATTTGGCAACAAAATTATAGCTTTTAATCTGCTAAGTCCAAAAGCCGATAATCACAAATGTTTAACAAAAAATTCAATTGAGGTTTGTCGTAGTAACATACAGAAATACAGAGAACATCGAAAGTTAACTCTTATTTTCATTTGCACGTACACCTCGCTATGTGCTATACATTTGCCATTTCCTTCACTACCTACCCCACTGAACATCTCAAGCTGTCGTGCAACTTCATAAAAAAATGTAAAATAAAATTGAATTAATTGGCTTGGTATCCAAATAATTGTAATTACTAGGCGAACAATTTCATGCATTGTGCATAATGTATTACACATGGAACTGAAGTTTTTTTATTTTGTATTATTACGAACAATTGAAATTATTTCACAAATTATCATACTCCTACATGTTTCGACACTATCGTGTCATTCTCAAGAAGCTTGTAAAAATACCTAAGCAAGTTACACAACATTTCAAATGCAGCTGTTGGTAAAAAAATTTAAAATTGTTCCTAATGAAATGGACCGGTAGCTCAGTCGGTATAACGACTGACTACAGGCTGGATGATCCGGGATCGAATTCTGGTGGGGACGAGATATTCCGCCCGTCTAGACCTGCCCTGGGGCCCACGCAGCCTCCTGTAAAATGGGTATCCGGTCTTTCCAGAGGGTAAAGTGCTGCCGGGGCGTGTTGCTGACCACTCACCCCTCCTAGTGCAGAGGATATGGAAGAAAAGAGCAATAACTCTACCCACCCTCTAGGCCACACCAGACCTGTAGCGGGATCACTTTACCTTTTACTTTTACAAAATAATAAAATATGCACGGCACATGTATTAAAATAATGACGTGTTCATAGTTAAGCAAATTCAAATATATGGTTGAAATTCACACAGTCCTAACGCATGGATGATGGCTGCAGTTGATAATTGCTTTATAACCTAAGATGATAATCGCAAATGGACGATTCACGCCGCCAAAGCAACTTGCACAATATCTCATACGCTACGGTCAAATTTACCCGCCAAAACTGTCGTTATTCGGCTTTGCCCCTTAGCAAGCACGGTCTGTTTTGTGAATTGTGTAACCTACATATTTTGCAGTGTCTTTTTGCATAGAAACTTTTTTTATTTTTCTCGATTTCACTAATTTTTATTCTTTGGGGAGCAAGAACATTTATGGAATGTGGTCAAATTGGAAAGTATCAAAGACGAAAGTCAGCTTTATTGTATTATCTTCCTTGGCAGTTCTCAAAGCACAGCTTCATAACCCTTTAGAAGCTAGCAGAAATTTTCAGTGTGTTGGTTATGCTGAACGAAGATTTAGAAGCAAGCAAATTTGTGGCAAATCACAAACCATCAGCTACAAATGATAAAAGAGATGTTTTATTCTTTTAACTTGTTAATTAACATTTTCATCTTCAGTATCATTCTGAATATTCCTCAGAATGTTCTACAGTTCAGATGTACATTTTGTCTTAATTTCTTCACATTACAATTTTTGCTTGTTGTTAAAGCAAATGCATTAGATTTGTGACTTTTTGACATTAAGCTCTCAATATTACACATTTTCTCTATTCTCACATACAAACACGGTCTGTTCTCTGTAAGATTTGATGCAAAGCTCTTGTAACAGTAACATGCTTTATCATAATACTTGTTATTAAAACATCGAAAGAAGCAAGAATTCTTAGGTATTTTTCTATCACAAAGTTAAAACAACTGATAGTGTGACGCCCAGTGTGATTCAGAATTTCTATTGAATTATAAAGAATATAGAAATACGGTCTTTTTAAATTTTGTACATGTTTTCATCCCCTCTGTTCGTACATATTTACCATTTATGCACTCTGTTTTGTAAATATTGTAAAAACTCTTCGTTTTTTGGCATTTTCCTCTCCACAACTAATACTATTACCAATAATAATAATAATAATAAGCAAAAAACCATATTGGGCACTGCACACATACTAGGGAGAGTTAATGTAAAAGTACAAAAGAGGTTTCACGGGCCAAATAACATTACGTGCAGCACGAATCGTAAAAACAGAACCACTGCTACACTGTGTACCCTAGAAACACGGTTTGTTTCGCCTGTGTATAATTGTAAATAACCTGCTTAAAAGTGATAACAAGGATAATAATAATGAATTGCACATAACTCAATGCGGACAGCACTAGGTATCGAAACGACAGACAAATGGTACACAAAAATGCAAGTACGCGCACACACACACACACACACACATACGCACACAGATGTGTCAGTGCTATGGAATCAAGCAGTACACACAGACAGAGAAGTTACGGCAAACAGGACAGGTATAATAATTAAAAACAATAAATGAGACAACATGCATAATGATAAATGAGGTAATGCCAGCGAACAGAAATGTCGCAAAAGCAAGCAGAAAAGGAATTAAATGCAAGAGTTTATGTATAGAGAAAAACGAATGTGGGACATGAAATGTATGATTCGACCGGTAATAATCCGAGCCACGGGAATAGTAATAAACGGCTTAAAGAAAGATTTGGAAGCCATACCAGGAAAACACTCCATAGCTTCACTACAAAACAGAGCTGTACTTGGAACATCACACATAATGCGGAAAGTGCTGCAGTCCGAAACTTGGAGCATCAGCAGTGGGGATCAGCTGGAGAGGTTATGTAGTCAAACACAACTATGTGGGGATCAGCGTTGGTTCAGAAACATACCAGGTACAAGAGGTCTGTGAAAAGAAACATAATGATGATGATGATGATGATAATAAGAATAATAATAATAATAATAATGTAGAAACTGAAGACAACGGCGGAAGACCTCAATTGATAAAGTAGACAATCCGGTGGACATTTGTGATGTTTATGGAAGTGACAGTGGATATTTTTTGGCTTATCAGACAGTCTCTTCAGTAAGAAGCGATTTAGACAGTCTTATAGGTTAATTCATGTAATTCACGAAGGAGTATTCAAATTTTTCTCATCATCTGTCTTACCTAAGTTAGTCACATATAATAGACGTGGAATTTTGAAAAATGTAAGCAAGAAATTTAACTTAAAAGTTGAGTATTTGAACGCAGTGACATGGAATTGTCCGTTTTTACGAAGGCCTTTCATTCCGTTCTGCTACTGTGCATGTGGATTGAACAGGATATTTATTGGTGACAGTGAAAACTGCGTGCTGCACGCCGCTGGTGTAATAAAGCGCGATCGACTCTATTTTCAATTCATACAGCGGGCAAAATTGTTCCGTTTCCTTGACATAAACTGAGTTGTAAAGGAAACACGAGAGGGAATTTCTCTGTTGAACGTATTTCCTCTGTAGTTCTTTCCCACTCCGTAGTCTGTCTCTTACTGCTCCAGCTGCGGAGCAAAATTGTAGCACCACATTTCCTCTTGGCTGTTGTTCCAGCTTAAAAAGGAATAATCGCAGATCATCTATAATATTCAAAGCAGTAGGAGAGACAAACAGTACCAAAACACTACAGGTCTCTTCACCACAGCATTTCTATTAATTAATTTCTGGTTTTGGGGGTGTCTGTTTTACACTCACTATATACCACGGGGCGCTATGGGTGATGTGAGGAAGAAAAAATTGTTACATGAGTAAATGTAGTGACGTAGAATGGAAGGGGGTGGAGTAGAGGATACAGAAAGTGGAAATGGGATAGAATAAATCCATTAGGATTGTAGAGAACTAATGAAATGCTGCGGATGGGAGGAGATGCGGTGGAGTAGGGATAAAACCGTGCGATGTCCGTAGAGGCTGTAACGTAGAAGTAGTAGCTAGGCTCGGGGCAGTCATATGAACACATAGAGTTTATTACAATTCTGGTATTGTATCACTGGTACACATGCTGCAGGGGAGTGCGCTACATGCTTTCTGTCACACGGTAAAATAGAGTTGATAGCATAGTGAGATACAATTACTAAGTAGTGCTTCAGTTAATTGGAAAATTTAAAGTCCTCAGCACAAAAGTGCAGGCGTGGTGTGAAAGCAGACTGTTTTCAGCCCACGGTCTTCTTTTAGTAGATGGTAAGCATTACCCAAATATTTATTGTAACAATTGATTTGTAGTGTTATTTCGAACATCGCAAATATAAAATTATAATATCAGAATGTTATGAGTTCGGCTTTACTGCCAACTGTTTTCATTATGTACTATTCTGAAAGTGACAGCGTTAGTTGATATCTAATCGAGACTTTCTGAATTTGTGTTGGATCCTAAATAATTTATATTTATTTTATTTTATTTCATAACTGACTCTTCGTTTTGACTCAGAATATATAACGAATTGTAAATAATATTTAATAAGCGTTCATGACCTAACTCAAGTTACTATTCAGCATCTGCCTGGAGGTACTGACGAAGAATAAAACAGAGTTTGTCTAAATATTCAGAATCCTGTCCAATATTCGAATGGGGCCCCAAACAAATATAAATTTTGTAATGAAATCCTTTTAGCCAGTTTTTTTAGTACTGGCTCATAAAATGCTTGGAAAGTTTTTGTCTAAAGTTGCGTGATGGCTGTACTCAATGATACAGAATTGTAAGGCGTTACGGACGAATTTTGTACTCATTGCAGAGGGTTAAATAGAACTGTACATGCAGAAAGTTGTACTGTGCATAACGCCATGAGAGTGAACTGCATGCTACACACAAGAGTGCCTCAGATGTCTTATTTTTTGCCGAAAGAGCTAACATTTTCCAAAATATTGTACTGCAGAAGGACGTAGGCTTATGGATAATACGCGAAGAGTTTTAGCAAGACGAAAGAATCTCATCTACCTATAAGAATTTCAAAGTAATTACTTCGTCGAGTGTAAAGAATGCCTGAAATCATATATAGGGTGAACATAAAGTCTTTCCCTAATTACAAAACATTTATTACAAGAAAACTCTTGTACGTGGAATACAAACTTTTTTCAAGTTGTAACTCAAGAAGTTTTTTAACAACACATTAGTACACTTCAACATGTGCTCCTTTTGTTGCACGGAGAACGTCTAATCGGTAATCATTTTCTCTCCTCGTGTTCTCCAACATGTCTTCAGTTATTGCAGCAAAAGCGTCTGTTATTCTTACCTTCAAATTTGTAATATCTGGAACTGGTGTCGAAAACACTTTGTCCTTAACATATCCCCATAAAAAGAAGTCAAAGGGGGTGATATCCGGCGATCGTGGTGGCCAGGGTGTCGGACCATCTCTCCCAATCCATCTGTTTGGAAATGTTGCATCCAAAAACAGACGAACATGTGAACCCCAGTGTGGAGGTGCACTATCTTGTTGGAAAATTATCCACGGCTGAAACTCTTCTAACTGAGGTGCAACGTAAAATTCCAACATGTCCACGTAGTTTTCTTGTAATAAATGTTTGTAATCAGGGAAAGATATTACGCTCACCCTGTATATCGTATGTATCACATAAGGACTGATACACTGAACCCAGCGATGATCAGCGCCACAAAAGACGTACGATTCTGATGCACTTCCACTCAGATCGCATTCTCACAAACAACCTTCATAAAGTACATCTTAATATACTCGTAATATGTATATGATAGTCTTGGTCTTCCAAGTAAAAGGGTTTTCAAGAAGCTTTCTTATGAAACATCTGTATGTATTCCTTGCCTTTCTGCATCCCAGCAGCATTCTCTGCCCGTAATCATGTGCTAGTTTTCCTATAATTACACTAAAATTTCGCTCGCATGAATTGCAAATTTTGCCATTACGTCTTGCTTCATCTTCCATCAGTCGAAATGTTTTAATGAAAACTGTTGTTTTTCAAAAGCTTCTAATTTATTTAATCTACTCAAAGCAATAACAATAAACCACGTTTCACAACCCTACAAAACCGACCGAAAACGTTTGTTTGGTTATGTCTGCTATTTACAGTACTAAAATTCATTTATCACTTTTACAAATTCAGTTTCTATATATGGAAGAACTCTCTTGCGACTGAGCAGAATAAATTTCAAATGCGAATGTTTCTAAACTTAATACTTTCCCCTTTATGAGAGGAAGGAATTAATTTCAAAGGCAAGGAATTGTTACGTATTTGTATAGCGGATACTTCGAACAGAATATAAGAAACTTTAATTCTTTTTACGATACTGGATAGTCGTAAGAAAAGCACATAAAATCAATAAAGGTAACATGAGCTTCTTAGCATAACCATCACTATATCGATAAATTCCTTTCATGTGATGAAAAACATTTCTTATGCAACAGGGTCCTTTCCGTTTCCACTCTGGTATCAGGACGTCATGAAATTCTCTCCTTGAATTCCCGCGGGATATAATGTAGCAAGGGAGCTGACCTGCTGCCGCTAGGAAAGTGCCAGAATGGGCTGTGATGTATTTGCATTTTTATGGGGAGCTGGAGATTTTTTTGTAGCTCATTCTTTTATCGAGGTCCTCTGTGTCGACTTTTCGAAGTAGGTCAGATAAAGTCACTTCTATCTCTAAAACTTTCACAAGAATTTTAGGTGCATAGTTTTTACGCATAAGGTCTCTCAGGCATTCATACTTGTACTGAACGTCTTACATTTAAGAGTTACTGTCACAAATAATTATTGAATATTACTCTTTACAAAATTTACAAGCAAAACCGTAAGCAACATGGAAAGACTATGACATGAATATATCCTAAATATTCAAAACAATAAACATTATAAATTAGAGAAAACTCAATAAATTATTACGACATACTACTAGACCAGTGCGGACTGGATTGGTCAAAAAACGATCCAGCGTTTTGTTGTTGTTATTATTATTATTATTAAGGGAATTTTTAATGGTTTAAAATTATTTTCTACCCTATTGGAAACTGTTGGGCTATGCGTGCGAAGTCGAAATTTAAGAGACTTAGTTTGTTTAATGTTGACTTTCAAACTCGAAACTGCCCTTCTGCTCGATAACGCGCTTCGGCGACAAATGCCATCACCCGTGACACCGATATACTTAATGGACGTTAGGCTTGGTCAATATAATTAACTCATATCTTATACTTTTACTAAATAATTTCATAAACTGTCTAAAGCTCTCATTTTGTAGTAAATTTAATCTGTAGGTTAAATGTATTAGATTCTGTTAATTTTATACATTTTGTGCTAGTTCTAAACCGAATTATTATTACTGACGTCCAGCCTTTTTAGGCAAATATATAGCTACATTTAGTGACCGAATTAGAATCTGAAACAGATTATATGGCAGAAGCACTTTTCACATGAGTTGCAGGTTTAATTATTTAGCTGAAATGAATTTTAGTTAATTTAATTTAATTAATTTTGTCAGTCGATAGTGATTTCAGTATCTTGAGAAGACAAAATATTACACATCGTCTGTTTTGATTATTAGTGTAATATTATAAGGTGTGCTATTTAATGATTTCAGTTTTCTGTAGTTTTTGTTATTTGTGTATGTTTCGTATGTTACCTATTTATTGTACTTTGTTATTTACGTTTGTATGTTGCGTTGTTTCTGTAATTGATCATTTGCCTGTTGACCCGGGACGTTAATAAATATGAAGTGAATTGAAACGAATTATTGTTATTAGTGGTGGTGGTGGTAGTAGTAGCAGTAGTAGTAGTTGTAGTAATAGTAGTAGTACTAGCGGCTCCAGGTCTAGAAAACAGAGATTAACGGCTGTGGGGACCCGTTGCGCTGACCACGTGACACCCCTCTATCCGCAAAAGTTGGCACTAACTTCGCCGACCGGCGGCGGCCGCTCT
>Ga0123352_10006716_pt1 | contig 17678 bp, 11 predicted proteins | sample TergutLab28metaG_FD_89700 | JGI IMG/M metagenome (GOLD analysis project Ga0123352, IMG submission 89700) | Labiotermes labralis P1 segment gut microbial communities from Petit-Saut dam, French Guiana - Lab288 P1 | ecosystem: Host-associated > Arthropoda: Insects > Digestive system > Gut ... | reverse complement strand
CCAAGCGGGGGGCTGGCGTGTCCTGATCTATTGAGTGTTTTTTAAAAAAATTGTGCGGAAAAGTTGAAAAGGTTTTTTGGGGTGGGTTTTTTTTTTTGGGGGGGGGGGGGGTATAAAAAATAATTCTTAAGCAATTTGGTGTTTCAGAATTAAATGCCCATTTTGATCTGGAGAGGACTGCAGTGGCCCAGAATTTAAGACCACATAAATGTGGAGATAATTTGCGATCGACAGGGGTCGACATTAGGAATTTTGAGAATTGCACTGTACCTTACAAATCTCTGGGGCACTGAAGGGTTAAGTAATTGTAACACACGATGCCATAAACAAGACAGTATCTTAAGTTTTTTATATCCAGGTGTCCATGATTGCGCAGTTGCTTCCTTGAATTGGAAGTGAACTGAAGTGATTAATTCCAATTGTTTCTTCATTTAAGTATGTTCAGTTAGAAACATGAAGCAGTATGTGGATTGAAACCAAGTTCTTTCATAGTTTTTTAAAAATATTATTTGAAAAGAAGAGGATGATGTAGTCTTACTAACTTCCAACACCAAGCACCGATAAGGCATCACTGCATCTCAAAGTACAAAGAAGAGCATTATTTTGTGTCATTAGAATAACTCTTGGTTGTCGTAATGGTTTTTGCATGGTAGCAACAATTGACATTTTTTATAACTGATAAGGGTTTTGAAACATGACCTTCTTTGAGCTTCATGAGTGGTGGTATCAAGCTTTAGAAAGTTCAAGGTGATGATAAAAGGTAAGTGGACTTATGTGATTTTCATACATCTGCTGGAATTTTAAATATGTTCAGAAGTCCCCAGATCAGAGTCTGGAATTGTGTGTTATTTGTGTTGGTAGGGTGAGTTCCAGACACAGAAGGAGGCAGCATGGGCAATCAGCAACCTTACTATCAGTGGCACCACAAGGCAGGTGGCAGAGCTGATCCAGGAAGGTGTGATACCACCTTTCTGCAATCTTCTGAATTGCAAGGACACACAAGTGATCAGTGTTGTTTTGGATGGCATCAACAACATGCTGAAGATGGCAGGTGATCAGGTTCATCAACTAACAGCCATGATCGAAGAGTGTGGAGGTAATCTTATGTGACAATATCTACCTACCTTCATTTCCATTCTCTCTGTGTTGTCTGTTTTTAATGATATGTAATAGACATTAATGTGGTGGCCACACAATTTGGCAGAAATATGTAGTAGTAGTGTGGTAAGTATAAGAACACGTAATACATAAAGTTGTGTTGTTCCATCCTCATACTTGAAAACTGACTTTTTTTTTTATGTATCCAGAAGTTAGAAGATATTTGTTGTGGTAGATTACTTAATAAAAGTACTAGTTATATTAATTTGATTTTCATGAAACGAACAGTTTCCAAACAGTTTGTATGAAAATCTTCAGAACTGAATTCTGCTGATATCTGTCAAACCATTTAGGCACTATAGTTGGTCATGTACAGCTTGACAAGCATGTAAGGCTTTCTTTCCATCTCCTCCTCACTTACAAGAATGCAAAAAAAAAAAAAACTTAGCAATGAATGAATATGAAGTAACTTGAAGCATGTGATTAAAGAATATTATCATTGGAATACATCTCCATAAAAAAAAAAGAGTTTTGAATGAAAAGTAATGCCTCCACCTTCGTAAATCATCAAAAGTGTAGTGTAAAGATGGCAAAGCTGGGAAGTCCAAATTTTGTGACGGACAGAGTTGGACAACCTGTGACAGTAATCACTGAGTTTTGTATGGATGGGGTTGATGAACTGATTAAAAGGAAAGATTAAAGAAAATCTTCAGATCAGTCAGAAAGAAATTGCCATCAAAATTGGCATTTCACAAGAACATGTGGGTCACTTGATTGATATCAGAAGATTTTTGCATAGTGGGTTATGTGCTCATGACAGGGATGAAAGTTCTAAGACTTAAAAGACTTAAAATTTGCCAGCAACTTCTGTTGTGCCATGAGAATAAAGGTGAGGCATTTTTTCAAATCATTGTGACAGCAGATGAAATGTAGATGCACCATTACAAACCTGAAGCCATTTGTTAGTCTATGGAGTGACCCCTCCTTGAAGATACACCTTCATAAAAAAAAACAATGGAGCACAGGCTTTGGTGGGGAAACTTATGGCAGCAGTGTTTTTGGGATGTAGTTGGAGTTATCCAGATGGATTTCTTTGAACCTGGGACAGTGATCAATCGAGGGTTATACTTTGCAACATTCAAATTTTTGAAACAACAATCGACAAGGATTTAGGGGAACTAGAAGAATGTTTGGCTGCAAAATAGCACTGCTGGGCCACACACTTTTCATGCCACTGTGGGATGTATTCAGAGGTTGGATCTCACCATTCTGCCATATTTTCCATACAGTCTGGACTTGTTGCCATACAATTTTCATGTCTTTCCAAAAGTGAAAGAAGGCCTTTGTGGACCATAGTCTTTGAATGAAGTAGTGGAAAGGACTGTCAAAATCTGGTTGCAGAAACAATGTGTGGAGTTGTTCTGTGATGGCTCTATGGAACTTTTTTATCATCGATGGAAGTCTGTGCAGTTATTAGGAGATAATTTGGAAAATAAATATAGAAAATTAAAGGACATACTGTAGGAATAGTTTTTGCATTTAATTTATTAAAATATTCCTGTTCAGTCAGAAATAGTTGAAATGGAGGCATTACTTTCCATTCATCCTGTGTAATGTTTCATTGGTCTCTACTAATCCGAACATCCAGAGCATGTGAAAAATGTTGAAGCATGACGTACCTCTTTCATTGCTCTTATTTGATAGTAAAACAGGCAATAGTGTGGGTACATCCCTTTTTCCAATTCAAGCTGGGCCTATAAAAATTATCATATTTCATTTCGTGGCAGATAGGACTCTGGGTAGTTTGCTTTGAGCTCTGTCTTCTCTTTCATGTACCTCTTGAAATCCTCTTACACCCTCCATTATGGGCAGCAGGTACAATACTCATTGCATGCATTTTGCTGTATCTCTTGAACTGTGCTGATGCTGACTGCTGAAGCAATATTTTATCCTGAAGGGATTGACATGGCAAAGGACAAATACCTGAGATTTTGCTGGAGTGTGAGATTTGTGATGGGCATAGTGGCACTGGGTTAGGTTTCACAACAAGTACTTACATTGGTTTTCTGCTGCTTTCATTTTTGCTCCACCAGTGCTCCATGTACATTCTTTTGTCACCAATACTATATAATTTATGCAGTTGGGAGCACTGTTAAGTAACACTGCAAGGTTGGTTGTTGATAGGCTGCGTCTGGTTACTCATATGATGAACAGTAGTGTTTTGAAAGAATATTTGTTCACATTTTAGTCTAACTGCATTACCATGTAAGATGCATTAACTGAAGTAGAATGTTAACTGCCTGTCTTTGTGTTCCAGGTTTGGATAAAATTGAGATGCTTCAGACTCATGAAAATATTGATATCTATAAAATGGCCTATGAGATTATTGAACGTTACTTCTCTGATGATGTAAGTAAACAAGTGACACTTTAACTGTATTATCTGCCCTGACATTGACCCTGTTAGGATTCTGTCTTTGCCACCAACATTTTGTTGCTTTGGTGCCATTTTTCAGTTTTTTGTTATAGCACCAATATGATACACTGATTTCTGTATATTTTTTTATATTATTTGTTTCATGAATCAAAATTCCTCAACTGATATCAGGCTTCACAAAGTGGTAGTGAGGGGTGTGGGTTGCCAACCCCTGTTTTTATTTATTTATTTATTTATTTATTTGGAATACATTTCCTGTAAGGAGTGGAGGTTTGAATTGTACAAGTTTTATGGCCTTTGTCAGAATGCTGAGAATTTTTTTTTTAATATATATAAAGCCTTTCAGAGCTTTATGTCATTACAATCTAGTCACAGGGACTAATAATAAATCTTATTCCAACCTAAATTATTAATCTTGCGCTAAACCTAAGAGTTCACCCATTAGCGTCTCTCTGTTTCTGCTACAATAATGTGTACTTACACTGGCACTGTCTCTGCTTGTACATTAACACTTACACTAGCACTGCATCTACACTTACACTTACACTAGCACTTTCTGTGCTTTTACACTAACACTTACACATGCACTGTCTCTGCTTTTGCACTGTCGCTTAAACTAGCTCAAAAGGTTTTTTGTTTGGAGTCTGCACACTATGCCCACGTTGTCCAGGAGCTGTGTGGCCTCATCGTTCTCATGATGGTGGAGTGTTCCTTCATGCTTTTTTGCAAACCTCTGGATTTCGCTAGACACAACATCCACTTGCAGGTCTCTGTGGAGGTCATTGTTTCTAATGTACCAGGGTGCATTGACCATGTTCCTGAGTACTTTATTCTGGAATCGTATAATGTCTATGTTACTTTGTTTTGTGCATCCCCAGGTTTTGGATACTGTATGTCCAAAAGGGTTTTAGGATATGTTTTTATATAAGAAGTCTGTTATGAAGGGACAATGAGGAGTTCCTTCCTATCAGCCAATACATTTTTTTTATCTTAGTTCCAGTTCCTCTCTTTTCTTTTTGACATGGGCTTTCCATCGAAGCTTAGCGTCTAAGGTCATGCCAAGGTATTTAGCTGTATTAGCATACGGTACCTTCTGATTGTTAATAGTTACTGGGATGAGTTCGAAGCGTCTGTTGGTAAATATGAACCGATTTAGATTCATTTATCTGGATGTGCCGTTTTTTTGTCCATTTTTGTGTTTGGTTTATGGCTGTTTGTAATTTCCCTTTAGATTCCTCGTTGCTGCTGCCTACTGTTAATATTGCAGTGTCATCAGCAAAGGTAGCCACACTGCTATTCTGTACGTTTTGGGAGTTTGCTAGTATACAGTAGGTATAGGACTGGGCCTAGTACACTTCCTTGCGGCGCTCCTGCTTTTATTTCCTTAGGTTCAGATTAAGCATCTCCTTGCTTTACCATAAAGAATCTCTCTGCTTGTAGTTTAGTCCCTCGTGCCATACTTTATCAAAGGCTTGCACCACATCCAGGAAGACTGCTGAGCAAACATTTTTCTCCTCTAGTGCGTCTTCAATAATGTTAGTTATGCACCCGGTCAGTTGTCGAGTGTTTGCTCCAAAATCTGAATTGTTGGTTTGGGATTAGGTTTTTCCTTTCAGTGATAGGTTTTAGTCTTTTAATGAGCAGTTTCTCAAAGTGACATCACAGGCAGCAATGAAATGGGCCTATACAATGCAGCCTCATGCGGTGGTTTCCCTGGCTTTTGTATCATTATAACTTCTGCCACTTTCCACAGTCTGGGTACATATTTTAGCCTAAAAGCAGCATTGATAAGGTTGGTGATTTTTTGCAATAGCTTTCCTTGGTAGCTGTTGTAGAACTTAATCTAGTTATGAGATCAAATCCCGGTGCTTTTTTGGGGCTTATGTTGTTATTTATTTCATTCTTGACCTCTGTTGGTGTAACAAGCTTGATGTCTTCATTATCTTGAACAATATCTTTGGTTATCATTTCATTTTCTCCCTGATTCCCTTGTAGTTGTAATATAAGTTCTAGATGTTCAGCAAATCATTGAGCTTTTTGTTCATTGTTCCTGGCCCATTTGCCATCTGTTTTCCTGATTGGGGGGATCTGCATAACAGACCTGTTAATTTTTTTGGTTGCCTTCCAAAGAGAGAGTAATCAGTACTATTATCATTAGTCAGTTCTCTCAGGTAGGCACTGATTGTGTCATTTTTCAGTTCTTTGATTTCTCTTTTCAATTGTTGAGCAAGATTGTTTAGTACCGTTTTGTCTTGCGGGGTCCTTGTCTGGTGCCATCTCCGTCTAGCTTTCCTTTCCTCAGCTAACAGGTCTCTGATCTCCTTAGGATAATTGTTCCCTTGTGTTCTTCCCTCTTAATTTCTGGGGGATTCCCCCAAGCTGATTGCTGGATGTCCACTAAGAATTTTCAACTTATCTATCTAGTTGTTCTTCGTTCCATAGTGGTACCCTAAAGTTTATTTTTTCCTCCAAGGATTGTCTAAAGCTTTCCCAGTCAGTGTGCCTGTTAACCAGCACTGCATTTCTTTCTTTCTGTATAATGTTTTCACTTAATGTCAGGAGTATCGGCAGAGTTCAAGTCATAGCTTTCCTCTGTTTGTAGGTACTGTGCAGGTATGTTCTTGATTATGAAGAAGTCAGTCAGGTCAGGGATTTTACCAGGATCAGTCGGCCAGTAAGTTGGTTTTCCAGTAGACATGGCTTCACGTCCGGTCTCTTGGATTGCTCTTAGTAGTTCTCTACCTTTGGTTCTAGTTAACCTAGAGCCCCAGTGGGTGTTCTTGGCATTAAAATTGCCCCCCATCCCCACAATGAATCTTTTCCCCAATTGCCCGAGAAACTCTAGGTATTCATATTTCTTTAACCGTTTGAGCCGAACAACCCTTTAAAGGGCTGTGCGACGTGGGCTTTAAACCCGACCACACTCCCGAAGTCCCCTTACGGGGCCACCAATACGTGTCGAATTTGGAAGAACTTTTTTCACTGTTGTATCTTGTACAGCCATGGATTTTGCACTTGGTAGGTCACCTAAATGTCAAGGCTTTTTTTTTTGTGTGAGAGCTTCTTCCCCTCCTTCCCACTATCCCCCAAAACTCCCTATACTTTACGCCATGTGTCAGCTGAGTTCTAATTTTAGAACACTGCACCCTTCTGTTATCTTTCGCACTGGAGCTGAGTGTAGGTTGGATAAGGCTGAATATCAACAGTGGACTATGAAACCGGCACTAATTGACTGTCTGAGAGGTTTTCAGTGGCGTACTATAAAGTGAACTTACAGATCAAACCAATGCACACAATCTGGAGATATCCACGAAAATCGAAGTTTTCGGCTACAGAAGGGCTCACGGGTGTGCCTGTTGTAGTTCTGGGACACTCTGTAGGGACCATGGGGCCCTAATGTGCAACACACATTCGTGAAATTTAGTGAAAATGATGTGGACACCCTTGACTAGCAGAATTTTACCCAGCATTCAAATCGTAGCTTTAGATCTATTTTGCTGTCACCCTATAAGCTCACTTTGTCTTCGAGGCATTAGTTTTCTGCAGCTATGGCTTCAGTCATACAAAACAATCTGAGTCACTACAGTACATGGTACAATGGCGGGAAAGAAAATGAAACTCGACGAGCTAGACATCAGTCAAATTCTGGTTGCTGACACAGACTCAGAATTAGGTGCTGAGGCTAGTGATTTAGAAGACAAATTTTATGAATTCGAAGAAGAACAGGAAGCCTCAGCACAAGAAGACGAGCCCCAAGCTCCAACAAGTGGTGGAGGATCACCAACCTGGGGACCGCTTCAAGGAAGTAACATAAAAATCCATCTGTTTGTTGGTCCAGCAAAAAGGCTTGAAAAACAGTGAGGCTCTGTCCATCAACAAAGACAGCTCACCACTGGCCGTGTTGATGCTGTTTTTTCACAGAAATTTTTCGGCTGCTGGTGGAACAGTCTAACTTATGTGGACTTAGCCGATGACTGCCTGACATAATGACCTTCACTGCCTTAGCACTGCAGATGGGACACAGTGTGAAAGACACTGCATGACTACTGATCTTGACTCAAACAGCAGCACACTCCGTTTTGCGGTGAGACCATGACACGAGATGGATTTTTACACATACTGCGGTTTTTGCACTTTGCAGACAATTCACAGAGACCCGACCCAGGAGAGGAATATGACAGACTATGGAAAATACAGACCTTCTTCAACATCCTTAATCACGCTTACCCTAAATTCTACAACCCCTTGGAGCATTTGGCAGTGGAAGAGGTAATTGTAAAATTCCATTGCAGGGTTATTTTCAGGCAGTACAGTCCCAAGAAAAAGAAACGTTTTGGTATCAAAATTTACAAACTGTGTGACGAATCAGGGTATACGTATGACATGAGAGTGTACTTGGGTAAAGACTCACGCTCTGCCACTGACGACATGACTGCAACACACGCAACTGTTAGACATTTGACTTGCACAGTTGAAGGCTTAGGACACAAACTATTTATGGACAATTTCTTTTCATCACCCAGACTTTTCGACAACTTACTGAGACATAAAATACATTTATGCGGGGCAGTACTGCCCAACAGAAAAGACATGCCCTCTGACTTCAGACCAAAAAAACTGAAATTGACAAAGGGTGATGTACAGGTGAGGACCAGGGGAAATTTGACCGTGTTAGCTTGGAAGGACAGACGAGACGTTTACATGCTGACTAACATGGACCCGCCACCAGAAGAGGGGAATTTTTGTGATGACAGCAAACGAGCTGTGAAGCCTCAAATCGTGGCACGGTATAACCGTCAACATGGGTTACGTCAACATTTCTGATCGTATGGCGAACAGCTACTCAATGAGTCACCGTAACTTCAAGTGGACCACAGAATTGTTTTTCCACCTTCTGGATCTAACAGTACTCAACAGTTGGATTCTGATATCTTCATGTGGGGCTAAATGCACCCACTGAGATTTCAGATTTCTTCTGGTGAGGAATTTGATTGAAGAAGCTGGAAGAAGCCAAGATTGCCCCACCCCCAGTTTGGTTGGAAGGCCAAGTGCAGCTGCAGCAACTGTTATGATATTGGACAGCTGACATAACCAGCACTGGCCAGCAAAGGGGCACCGTGTACAAGTGCGCGAAATGTAATGTGGGTCTGTGCGTGGTGCTTTGCTTTGCCACTTACCACAAAAAAACTAATTTGTAAAGCTGGGAATTACAACTAACGTGTGTGTGTGTATGTATGGTGACTGAAGAGTGACCCAAGGTGCCACGGAACCTCTGCAGCAGCCAGAATTATGTGAGTAATATTTACACTACATTTTATATACTGTACGCAATAGAGAGGCCTAAATTTATTACAAAAATACGTGAACATTTGTTACCGAATTGAACAATTCATAAACACTGCGAAATTTTATTTCCTTACATTTGGAGGAAAAGTCTATAAGATATGATTTTTTTTAGGAGTAAGCATTGAAAATTAAAACCCCACTCTAAAAATCTCAGCACGGTGACACTGTGCGGGGGGGGATTTAAATCCAGCGTCAAAGGGTTAATGGGTGTTCAGGGGGGCAGTATATCCCCGCTATAGCAATTGAGCAACTCCTAGCCTTTATGCATACTGCCATAGCCTGTATTCCCTCTGTTTTGTATTTGATTTCTTCATGGTGTTGAATATTCTCATTAATTGTGACAGCCCTTCCTCCCCTAGCAGAGTTTTCAGGGTGGGTGGTATGATATACTTTTTAGCCCCCAAACTTCATGTAGGATTGCTTAGTGAAATGTGTTTCAGATACGAGACACGCATCTACCTTTTCTGTATCAAGGACTGCGTGCAGCTCTTGTTGATGATGTAAGAGTCCATTAGCATTCCATGCCAAAAGTTTGAGAGTACTATTCATTTGTGCTTTATTTTGGGTGTAGCTCCCTGGGCACTGTATTCCACTCTCTTGATGCCTTCGTCAGATGTGGTGAAGAGCGCTTATTGCTTAAGTAATTTATGTAATATGGGCTGCAGTGTCTGGTTAACATATTTGTTCTCTTGTGCATTATGCTGCTTATTAGTTAGTCACTGCTTGTGCATACGTTATTCCCTTATTTTCCTTTTGTGGGATACTATTTAGGTTCCTTACCTCGTTAGTGTTATTCGCCTGTCTTAGGTTTGTAGCAGACTGTTGTTGAGTCAAACTTGATCTTTTTGCTTTAATGTTTTGGGTTTTAAGTTTTTGCAGTTCTATGGCTACACTAAAGCCTTGATAGCGGGATGTGCTTCTCCACAGTGTACACGTTTCGGTTTTGCTTCTTTCACCTTCCTGCACTCTTTGGTGTGGTGCTTCCCTGCACACTTGATGCATCTTGGGTCTTTGTTACAGTACCGCTGTGTGTGCCTATATGCTTGGCATTGCTTACATTATGGTATCAACTTAGATTTTCTAAGGGGTTGTATTTCTACTTTACTACCCAGAATACTAGTAATCTCAAATATCTTGTTTTTTGTTCTCATCAGCACTGAACATCAGTATAAACATATCAAGTGGTTCTTTACCTTTCCATTTGAGTTTATTCGTAGCATCTAGTACTTTATACCCTCTTGCTTGGAGGTCGCTGACTATTCTGCCAGAGTTGCACGAGTGGTGCAAATTCCTTGCCATAACTCTGAGCAGTCTGTTATGCTTATCTTCGTAGGAGTGCCAAGCATATTTTCCTTCCAGTATGTTTATCATCATTCTGTATACTTCTCCATCAGCTACATTGACTTTAATACTGCCTCCCTTCATTAGTTTTGAATTGAATTTACTTGCAGGTATGTGTTCAGTTATCTTATCATAAAATTCATCATATACTTTTGTACCATCCACCATTATCGTTGGGAGGGTTGGTGTCTTTTTATCTTTTTGTTTTGGTGGTTCTGAGACTCCGCATTGCTGTTGGTGAGGAGTGGGTGAAGTGGTCACCTTCCGTTTTTTAGTTTTATTTTTGACTATTATCCATTCTGTCTCTTCAGCAAGTTCTTCATCATCTTTGAAGTATTCTACTCTAGTTGCTTCTTGGTTAGAGCTAGTGTTGGCATTTCCCACAACTTCAGATGCTTTTTGTTTGTTTTGTAGCTCTTATATATGTAGTTGCATCTCTCCCATCATGTTGCTTCGCTGCTTTTTTTTCCGCAATGGCTTTATGCCATTCATTTTACAGTACTTGTGCGTTTTGAGAGTGTTTATAGTTCTCTTGGAACAGCACATTATTTTGATGAAGCAATACATCCTCATTGGCCGTGGTTGGCTGATAGTATTGGATCGTATTTTCACATGCATGCATTCTCCAGGTTATCTGTTATGCGCAATCTCTTGAATTATATTTATATTTCTCTACTCACCATTCTGTTGCTACATATGCACCGTCCAGTAGAGTTTCACGTCGAACCACACTTCACTTTTACACTTGGACGTTTCTTTTGTCTGTACCACACTTGGATCACTGTTTGTTACGCCTCGGACCCTCCTGGTCCTAGGTGGTTTATGGGTTTATAGCCCTTGACCACGCAGGCTTGGATCAGACACGTCTTTACACTTTGAAGGCTAAATGCTGAGAATTATAATTTTTTTTAAACCATCATTTGGAATACTTGATATACCAAAATTATTGTATGGTATTGGATAGTGGACAGTTGAAAGAACTAATGGGAGATTATTGGTAGATATGTGTTTTGTAAGGACGTTTGCTGGATTGTCCCTTTTAGTCCATTGAAAAAGTGAACTCATTTTGGGACAAGTACAAATTTTGCATGTACAGGGAATCTATCCATTGTTCCCACTTGTGACACTATACAACAGGTAACATTAATTTCTTCTGGTCCCAAAATTCTCCAACATACACAGCATATTGTTCTATGAGGTGTATCATTCCTTGAAATGTTATTTTTCTGCGTCACTTACATAGAATTCTTGATCCTGACACACAGTTATCCCGGAATGATTGTTTCTGAGAAAAGTGTGGCGAAAGTAATACGAATTTGGAATGTACAGTAGTGGTATCTTGCCTGCACCAGTCATCACGAACTTACAAAATCCTGCCATGCACTGGGCAAGTGTGAATAATGGTTGAGCAGCGGGGTGATGAGACAAGGAAGGTGACAGATGTGAACTATGTTCTGCAATTGTTAGTATAGTATTGTTTTGCATCCTTCATTTTCCTTCCTATTGAGTTCAGCAATTAAAAGTTGTGGCATTAGTATTCTTGTTTGTGCCAGTCATGTTTGGAAAACCTTTGAAACCACATTGTGTTAAAAATGTAGAATACTAGACAAATGGAAAAGTATGAATGACCACAACCTTTTTCAGGGAGTTTTTAATGGTACTGGATGCCTTAATTGGTGTACAAGGTAAAATATTTGGTTTTTTGTGGACCGTTTATGTCACTCATCTTTAATATAAGTCAGCTGTATGGAACATAAAATTGGTGTCTTATCCGCCAAATAGCACAAGCATTGATGCCTTCCATGGGGACTGGATGTGGCTAGATGCTAAGAAGGATATCTATGTCAGTTCTTACACATCTGTAGGCAATAAGCTTGCCACGTGTGGCATTTGGAACATTGATGAGTTGTGTGATGACTGTGTGGTGTTGGTGGCAGCACCAACGGGGAGAAGAGGGAGATAAACGCGACTGTGAACCAATGATAGTTTTGCTTATGAAAAGTTAAATTGTTCTTTGTGCACACAACATTGGTGTTTGTGACAAACAGAACAATTTGATGTAATAGGTGCTGTTTCATGTGAAATGTAAGGTTTTTAGCTAATCAGTTATCAGTTGCAGATTCTTTGGCAATAACTTATTTGTGTGCAGTTATTAACATAACTTTTAGTTGCTTATTTTTTTTAGGCTTGATGGCCAGTTGTAAAAGTTTATTTTTTCATTTTTCTGGTAAATTGAATTCTTTTCCTATAACTGTTATATTTTCCCACATGTATTGTTTGCTGTCTGCAGTCCTTTGCACCCTAACAGAGTTCATACAGAAATGCAAAACAAACTGGAACAAACACTTTTACAGGATGAACTCTGACAAGTAAAGGTAAAGTTGTCCCTGTGTTTAATTAAGCTCCACTCCATGAAGCAAATGGGTGAGTGGAAATAAAGATACGTGCATTTTTAACCTTGGTGCTGTGGAGGTGTGTAGTAAATTAACGGCCCAGCAACTTTGTCCTCAGGGAATGCAGTTCCAGTAAAATTTTCATAGAAGGCTGGTTGGTACCCACAGTTGATCTGGCCACTTCAGAGAAGAGAAAAGTTCCCTCTTAAAGTGATGCAGGGATTTAGTTTTATAATATCTGTAATTGGCCTTAGTGGGGCAAATACTGGAAAGGATAATGTTGATTCTGTCGTCTTGATGTAGCATAACATAACACTGTGCATTTTTTTTGACTGACAATTTGTTGTACTGTTTGCAAGAGCCTGCATTCAGAATCCCTCATAGTCAAGTGTCCAACCTCAGAGCTGAATACGGCAGTCATTGTCCAGCTGCAGTATAAAATGTACATTGTGTGTGGGCAACTGTGAAGACAGACAAGTACAGAGGTTCACTGCCAGAAGTATAAATTTAAATTTAATGCTTGTGTGTATATCCATGGTTTTATTTTTCCCATACACAAGTAAGTTCTAAATAGAGGCCCATCACAGTGTGAAAAGAAAACTGTCAGAACTGTAAAAGCTGTATATTTGGATATATGTACATAATGTATTGTTTTATTTCAGGAATCCACAAACATTTTTGACACAGTTTTTATAAATTGTGAAAAGAGGTATCACCATAAAATTTGAGAGTATTGTTGTTTCTGTCTCTCCTTCCCCTCTAAATACTTCATACTAGAATTTTTTGGAAGGTACTGTTGGCAAGTTACATACTTTTTGCAATTCTAACATCATTATAAGTTAAAATCTAACTGCCAGCCTGGGCATTTAAAGCCCCTCTTCTCTTATGATAAACTTCAAAGAAGTCTTCAAGGGGTTGAGTATGCTAGCTCTTGTGGGATTTGTTTTATTACAATTTGCAGTTTTTAGTTCAGCACGTTTGAATGTTAACAGACCACAGAAGCTACCTTCGAGCAACCTGTCGAGACATCTGATGCTGGCTTCCAGTTTGATCCCAACACCAGCGTACCAAGCAAGGGCTTCAAGTTCTGATTTCATGGACATATAACCATTGGTTATTGATAGGAGTGGCTAGCAGCTGATGCCAGTCAAGTGCTCTGACTCAGTAGTTGTATGATGAGGACATTGTGAGCATATCTGAAGCACAGCTGATGGTGATGTCCCAGGATTTGTAATAATTGAGGAACATAGAGGTACAATTTTTTTTAGCAAGGTGTGTTATAAATAGACTATGATCTTTTATATTATCTTGCTTGGAAGATGTTGTATTTTCCCTCTGGTTTATCAGTTTTACTGCCGATCTAGGAAAGAAGTGAGTTTGGTTTTATTTTACATGCTGAGTATTATGATTTTCTGTGGCTAAGTCCATTGACATACTCAGGAGTGTGGCAAATAGGGTACTTATGTATCAGAATCTTGAACTTTATGAATTAGCCTGTTCTACAGAGTGGCTGATATGTTAATATAAATTTTCTCCTCATGTATATAATGTAATGTACCAGGTAACACGACCATTTTGCAGATCCAGAGCATAAAATTTTCACACAGTGCATTTTAAAATTAGGGGATCTGACATTTGACATTCTTCCAGGTGCCAGTTGGATAAGGGTTATTCCGACGTGGTCACTCGATTCTCCCATTTGACTGAAGCAAGGTGTATTTATTGGTAATAAATTATCATTTTTTGGGGCATACAGAAGAATGATAAATGTTAGAGTAAAACTGTGGTAACTGTTATCGTTATTTAACTTGTTATTTACTAATGGATTTTAGAAGTGAGTTTGGTTTTTAATTTACAATGTGAGTATTATGAGTTTCTATGCCTAAGTACAGTTACATACCCAAGAGTGTGGCAAATAGGTTACTTATGCCTCAGAATCTCAATCTTGTTGATGCATTACCCTGCTGTTCTCCAGAATGACTGATAATGTGAATATAAATGTTCTTCTCATGTATATAATGTAATGTACCAGATAACATACATGTCTTGACCATTTTGCAGATCCAGAGCATGTCACAACATGGCAAACGAATTTTCTTGAAAATAAAGTTTAAATTTAAGGGGTTATTACATTTGACATTCTTCCAGATGTCAGTTGAGTATTGATTATTTCAGCATGGTCACTAGTTCCCCCTGTTTGACCCAAGCAAGATGTACCTACTGATGGTAAATTATCTTAACTGTATTGTTTTTGTTTTGGTGCCGAAGAATGCTGCATGTTACAGTAAACATGTGGTTGGCTTACACTTATTTAACTTTTTATATACTAGTGAATTTTAATTGCTGGTGATGACACTCAGATGTTCCAGCATTCATTGATATTATGTGCAGAATATAGAGCAGTAAGCATGAAGTATTTATTAGGTCTCTTCCTGTGGATTCCTCATCAAGTGACAACTTGGTTTGTGATTAACTTTTTAACATATGTGATTGTGGCCATGTGGACTGGGCCTGTGTTATTGAGTTTGATTTGATTGTAGATACAGCAAAATCTTTATAAAGCAGTGAAAACAAAGGTTTCACAACATCATGAATTACTGCAGTTTTATTGCTTCCCTATTTGCACTTCGCGCCTTACACTCGCAGTACTCCCTCTGCAGCAGGCGGTCAAGTTGACCATCCTTGAATCTGATCATGGTGTTAGCAGGATAGCTGACTGCTAGTTGAAGTTCTCCCCGTGTAAGTGTTATATGCCGTGGTGCTTTGACCCCTACCTCTTGGTCCTTGCTTCGTTGCATTCCAGATTTCTCTGCCTGGAGAAGTGGATGTTAGCATCAGGTGTGTTTATGAGCATGTATACCACCCACCAGCCCACAAGTATTCACCTTTGTTGTTGAAGGAGAACGTCTGTGAGAGTTCGAAGCGGTGCATTGGAGTCCCCGTGGTACCCCCATCTCTCGTACAGGCTGCACAGAATATATGGGAATTAGCTACTGAAATCACTGTAATGTGACTAATGTATGTTTGTAGGAGAGCAGCTCTTAATGTGAACCAAGCAAGGTGACTTTAATGATTGAAATGTGTAACATTGTTGGAGGAGTATAATACAGATGTATTCTTCCTGCTTCGTAATGTTTGGTTGCTAGTTGAGGTCTTTCACTATGTGCTAGAAAGAGGGGATATGAAATTCTGACGTTTCAGAATGCCTGGGCACAGCTGATTCAGGATAAGTTTTGTGGTGGTGATGTTTTGGGTTAAATAATTTTGAGCTAGGCACTTTATCTTGGACATGGTTGTTGAATGCATTGGTTTTGGGGACCAGTATAGATTTTTTTGTATCTTTCTTTTATTGTGTACAGTAGTTATAATTACCATTTGTGGACTATGACATAACATAGGAATGTCATGTGATTTGATGAATCATCAGTTTTGTAGGACAACCTGAGAGCAGAGACCAAGATGTGTTTAAAGACAGTATTGACTCATTGCAGACTGATGTGTCCTGATAGTTACATACACCCTCATTTTTTGTTATTTTACAGGTATTTAAATTTTTAAAGAAGGAGATATTTCAGCTTATATAATTATGCTGTAATTCATGCACAGCGATGTAACTTGGCTTTTTCTGCACGTAGACAGGCTGATGTTTCTGGGTGTGATATTTTCAAAATGACTGAAAAGACATATCACACATGTTTTGTTTTACTCCACCATTTTTGCACAAAACAGGGCATACATTGCCTGTGTCCCATTTACCATTATTACCTAACTTGGGCCTGGTAAAATTTCTAGAAAGAGTTCCCAGTGGGTCCACTGTGGACCTTATTGGTGTGGGTTTCTGCAATGATTGCTGGCATTGACTGTGCTGCTTAGCTCCATTCTCTGGTCTGGAGCTGCTTGGTGAAGAAATTCCTTTTATCCATATTGCTTTGTTGGATTCAGTGTTCTGTACAGCAGAGTGTTAGTGTAGTTATTGTAGGATCTGTTGACCAGTAATCATTCACATTACTCTTTCTAACTTGCTCATTAAAGGTAACATTCTAAGATTCCTTCCCCCATCTCTGTTTCCAAGCATAGTATTGTTAGTCTACTTCAGGAATTTGGGCCATATTTTCATTTGCCTGCATTCTGCATATATACAAATTTGACAACTCGGTGCAAGTTTGAATGAGGTTATCTCTGGGCAGAAGCATTGGAGTATGTCTGGAGGGTCATCCATAACAACAGACAGTCCTTTATTCCTTATACATCATTCTGCATTTGGGGTTTTATCTATTTCATTCCATCCACCAGTTGTTTCAGCGTTAGACTGTTCACTGATCTTACTTCCACTTTTACGTGTACTTGTAAAGTCCACTGTCTCTGCTGTACATTAGATGACAAGTTTGTAAATTTTTGCATGTACAAGTTGTTGGTAAATTATTGTCATCTTTTCCACTATCACTCAGTTCAAGATCAGATTGGTCTGACAGTGCATCTGAGTGAAGTTTTGCCATTGTTTCCTCTTCTGTCAAAAACTTTTTCCACATGAATACATGGTTGCTCCTGGCAAGAGCAGTGGACTAGCATATACCGTCAAATTCAGTGCTTGAAAGGAGTGATTTATTGGATTATATACAGTATATTTCCTGTGTTATAGTGAAAAACCTTGCAGTTTGGTATGTTTACAGGAGTCGTCGTCATCCTCCTTCAACTTCATCGTGACCTTTCGAAACATAACTGTGCTTTCACAGCTGCTGTGTGTGTATAAATGATACATTGTTGAAAAATGACTTAATCTCGGCCTGTGTGCAATGTATGGGATTGAAATTATTACCTATGTCTTGGCCCATACCTAATACAGTAGAATACCAGTATAACGAAATTTTGGGGACCTCAGAAATTAATTTGTTATAGTGAAATTTTGTTATACTGAAATAAGTCAATTCTCAAGAACTCACCTGTTATATCCGTTGCAGGATCTACATTACTTCAACATGAATTTACAGATAAAAAAGCTTAATATTTATTAGATAAGATGAAAATTAGGATATATATACATGAAGTAATGATATACAGTAATTG
>Ga0123352_10006715_pt1 | contig 17679 bp, 12 predicted proteins | sample TergutLab28metaG_FD_89700 | JGI IMG/M metagenome (GOLD analysis project Ga0123352, IMG submission 89700) | Labiotermes labralis P1 segment gut microbial communities from Petit-Saut dam, French Guiana - Lab288 P1 | ecosystem: Host-associated > Arthropoda: Insects > Digestive system > Gut ... | reverse complement strand
CATGGCCTCCTCATTCTTGAGGTTTCTAGATCACACACAGCGACGCATCACAGTCGGTAGGACTCCTCTGGACGAGTGATCAGCTCGTCGCAGAGACCTCTACCTGACAACACACAACACTCAGCACAGACAGACATACATGCCCCGGCGGGATTCGAACCCACACCCCCAGCAAGCGAGCGGCCGTAGACCCACGCCTCAGACGGCGCGGCCACTGAGATCGGCTAATTGCGTGTTTAAATAAGCTAATTGGCATCCTACCCACCTCGAGAAAAAAGAGGAAGTTTTACAATATTTGAAGGACATCCAAACTACACTGACTGAAATTGAAATAAAGTGAAATGCCAACTTGATGCAACAATGTAATTTATTGAAGTTTCTTTAGCTCGACATGTTTCTGGCGCATACGCCCATCATCAGGAGCACTAGATGTTAAGTTGCAGCGTATGGTTTTCTGCACCGAGTTTTTGGAAGGATGGTGGTCCTGAGAGCCGCTGCGTAGGTCGTGTGTACGGTGCGGATGGTGCCGTGCGACTGCACGGCACCATCCGCTAGTGCATTTTTGTCAACACGATGAGATGTTCATGTCCCTTGTATGGAATACATTGGTTACTAGTCGCGTGCAAGGTACTGGCAGCTTTACACTCCCCATACAGCTGTCAAGGTCAACTGCAAACTCCTCAGTCAGTATCAGAACTTCTAGAGTTCTTTGCCCACTTGAATAACTTAGAAATGATATGGCATATAGGAAGAAAAGGAGACAAAAACATGAACTTTATAATTTATGAAATTACTTCGGATATTTTAATTATTTTCTTGTATTTTGAACGGGTGCTTTTTCACGGCCGAACTGAAAGGAGAATCCTGTTTGTAGTATAAACAACCAACTAGACGCAACAATAACAATTGATTAGTAATTTCAATCAGCTCAACATGTTTCGGGCGATAATTTCGCCCATCCTCAGAAACACTAGACTGTGTTTACAGCTTGTAGTATAATGCACCGAAGAAGTTGCCTGCTGGTGACCAACAGGCAACATTTTCGGTACATTATACCATAAGCTGTAAACACAGTCTAGTGTTTCTGAGGATGGGCGAAATTATCGCCCGAAACATGTTGAGCTGATTGAAATTACTAATCAATTGTTATTGTTGCGTCTATTTGGTTGTTTATACTATTGAATCAGAGATGCAGGGTCACACAAATATCATACCCTGTTAGTGTTACTTCCTGTACAAAATTTAATAACAATGGTTTTTAATTAAACCATACAGGTTGAAAGAACATGTTCTTCATTTATGGAATAAGGCCCACTTCTCTTACAATGTCTTCTGACAACTACGACATCAAAGGAGCATGAATGTGCATTTTACACTCCAGACAGTAACACACCTATGCTATTGAGATGAAGACTATTCGGATTCTGTACAGGATGGTGCACAGGATGGTTGCACTTCATCGCTGCTGGCCATTAAATGTATCGCCAGTTCCCTGACATTTAAGAAAGCATTGGTTGTGGGGAATAAATTTCCATCATCTCTACTTCTTTCTCTGTCTAATTTCTGTTATTTCTTAGGGAAAAAAATATTTGCTTCGCGTTTATATAGAGCTTATTATTTAATTGAGGTTATTTCGAATTTAATGAGTATAAGGGGCGACTGTGGTGAAAAATTAATTTATTAAATTTGACGAACTAACGATGGTAGCCTTTTTCTCCTAATTATATTAACAATACATTGAATGGTATTAGAATCCTTTACTAATTGAGCCATTCCATACTTACCGGGTTCATACCTGCATTAAGTACACAAAAAAATAAAACTTTGATAAAGAAATATTTTTGAAATTTAGAGATATTAATCCATTTAGTTTCTTTTTAGAAGGAATTGGTGGTATTTTCTTTTGCCGATAATTTGTAAATCCAGTTGGAATTTTCTTTGAAATGAAAACTTCAACTTCTTATTACACAGAACGGAGACCCGCATAAAGGAAAAAATTTGAAACGTTTTAATACTCAGCTTTCTGTTGACACTATTCACATGCACGCATATTCACAATTAAATAAAAGTTGACAGCAATTCGGTATAATATGACGTGTTTTTGGCTGTATCTCATTCTTTTGTTGTTTGTTCATCAACTCAAACTTGAGTTTCATTTAGAAACCTACTGAAATCCGATGTGGGGAATCCCCGTACCATTCTTTCACATTTTGATGAAAGTTCACGTGGAAATTTGTTATTCTTCGTTCAGTGATTCAACCGAGATTTCTCACTCTTATAACATCACCCACCAGTCACTCTTTCTCCTATTTACCATTTTACAAATAAAGGAGAATGACATTACGATATGGCAATCCGCGCTAGAATTTTCCAAAAGTTTTTCTTACAAAATTTATTAGACATATACATTCATTTAAAATACCAACAAATGCACCTTGTCTTTAAAATATTGTAAAACCTTGTCTGTCTGAATCTTCGAGCGACACTCGAAGATTCAGATAGACAAGGGCAGGACCGGTCATAACATATCAGGAAACATCGGCCACATAAAACGACATGCTGTCACAACACCATTATCACCATATATATAACGCACATAAGTAACTTTAACAGAACTTTGAGGCTCCCTGATGATGGTTGAAAAATAGCAACCGAAACAGGTTGGAGACATATGAACGTTTTTAAAGTGTTTTATCCAAATAAGGTTTTACAATATTTTAAAGACAAGGTGCATTTGTTGGTATTTTAAATGAATGTATATTGATTCAACATGCACGGTGAAAAATTAAAAAAAAAATTCATTAGACATGTTACTTCACTGGAAATAAATATTCCAGCTACAATATCCCTGATTTTGCAAACCTAACAATTATACACGATCTGTATGATTCGAGAAAAGTTTCTATATATCCCTTATTACATACTTCTTTGCGCCCCTGTACAATACATGTCTCCTTGTGCCCAAGTATTACAATCATTCTTCCACGTATTGCTTATCTCATTATACCAAATTATTACTTTTCTGTTGTTTTAGGATATTTTCCTCATCATACATTTTTGTGGCGTTTATAATTTGTGTTTTCCCTTCAGATTTAAATAAAATTTACTATCGCATTATAGAATGTATAAAAATGTTTCTTCAGATCTCACGTCTGGTGTCACAACAGGGCATGCAATGAAGATCATAAATTTGCTGCCTTAAGGTTTTTAATTAATAGACTGAATTATATCAATTTAAGAATGAAGCTGAAAGAAAGTAATAGAATTGTTCGATCTTAGCACAACGGGAATGCGTCCGCTAAAGATTTAAAAAATATATATTATATGTTCAGAATATTCTGTATAAAAATTTCTTTCTGCTTCATTTGATTAATACTTTTTTGTATAAAAACATAAGAAAAATGTCAACATTACGGTGGATAACGAATGTTTAAGACAAAGGCAGAAAATGTTTTTACTTTTCTTTCTTTGGGGGAAAAAGGTATTATATTAATAAAGTTTTCGGAAAGTCCAACTTGGGTGTAGCCCATAAACCTCAATGTTCTATCAAACACTTTTAGAAATTTAAGTTTTCAATAAATGACGGGAATAAATTTAAGGATAGTGGAATTTATCAACTAATTTGTGGAGACTGTGGAAAGAAATGTATGGGACAGACGGGTAGGAATTTCGAAAATGTTATAAAGATCACTTACACTTATTTAGGAGTAAAAATACAAATTCTAAATTTGCTCGACACGTTTTAGAGAACAGCCATGCTATTCGAAAAATGGATTACTTAATGACAGCAATGCATTTTATTTATAAAGGAACACGTGTGGACACTGTAGAAAAGTTTTTGTTTATAGAGACTAAAAAGGGAAATCAATTAAATGATAAAAAATACTGTCTCTTGTTATAATACTTTCGAAGTAATATTCATTATAATTAGTCATGTGATTAGTTCACTTCGTCAGCATCTGACGCCATATCGCAGTAACAGAGGTACTCTACAATACACGTTCACCAATTATCTCGAGTAGTGAAAGTTGATGAAACACCGCCTTTCAGCAAGTGCGGATTCGCAGGGTGTTAAATGGTTTCCATAAATGAAGTGCATTATACACCATTTTTAGTCTTTAACATAAAAAGGAAAATGCCTTTAATTAATTTAAACATTTTTGTACATTCACAGACTCCAAGTTGAAGCTGACAAAAAAGAAAAAAGGAATCAACATTTACTACGAAAAAAAATGTGGAGTCTTCCCACACATTGGAACAAATTGAAAATTTCATGGAACACTGTATCGCTGTAACACACATTATCTATACCAAAACTTTGGAAACTGAGAGTGCAGTATGCACTATACTATAACAATAAAATTCTAAACTGTCTACATGCTTTATTAAAAGCATTATTTTTTAAATATATTCTTGTTTTTAATACAATCCATTTTTAAACCTTATTTTAAAAAGATTTATTTTGTTTTAATTGTAATGAGGTCTCTATCACACGTTAATATATAGACTATTGCATGGGGTTTTCCTAAATTTCTAGACATTGCATAGGTCTCATGATGGCATGGATATTAGGCCGCAACTCGTAACATAAACGAAGTGTGGCTGTTTTGTCAGACTATAGGCCTACAATAAATATAATTATTTGACGATTTTATAAATAAATGACACGCATTTCCTGATTTATTATTTGGAGGTTTTCATGAACAGCAAATACATTCTTAAACCCCATACTAACGTACGACTTTTGTAAATAGTTGATTTCTTACTGTTAAAATTTAATCTTATCATTATTATGCTTATAATACTGAGATAATAATCAAGTTCTTGGTTGTCATCCTGAGTATCCAATACAAAAAAAATGGGGACAGGAGCGGGGGATAGATAAGACTGAAGGCGCCTTTTGAGGGATTCTAGGCCCCAGAAGGGGTTGTAGCGCCTTACGTGGATGGAATGAAGACCGTCAGAGTGGTTTCCGTGTTGCGGGCAGACTTCTAGTCATGGCTGTGGAAAAGAGTCTCATCCAGGAGTCGATGTTAAGACATTAAATCTTAGAACCCCAGTGACGTAAAGAAAATGAAAGTAATCCTGTTTGAATTATGTTGTTTTTATCTGGAATCTTTTCAATGTTTCTTTTGTGTACAAAGAAGACAAAAATAGCTTCTATGTAAAGCGTTTTAGCAGTTTCCTTAAGATTTTGTGTTTGTTCAGGAAATACGAAATCACATGATGTTAGACTGTTCAGTAAAATCGGTTTTGCAAACATTCTATATCCGGAAATTACATTAACAAAAGGTGAAGGCAAATATTAACCTTGTTAATTGTGAGCATGCACTGTAATTTAAACACGCGAACAGAATTAAATCAGCAATAACATCCATGCAGACCCCCTGAATCCATTTCCATTTTCAGTAACACCCTCTTGAAGGGCACTGGCTAATTAACACAGCATATTCTCTGAGCACAGTGACTGTGTGTGTGTGTATATATATGTATACGTGTGTGTGTGTATGTATGTATGTGTTTATGTATGTACGTATATATTTGTGTATATATGCACGTGTGTGTGTATATATATATATGTGTGTGTGTGTGTGTGTGTGTGTGTTTGTGTGTGTGCGTATATATACATGTATATATATGTATGTATATAAAATGTTCTACATATTTCTAATTGAACAATTATCTTCGTCCTCACATTTTACACCTTCACAAATTTTGTCACTCCGATTCATTTTAAAATTGTCTCTTTTTCACTCTTTATCATTTCCTGTTTCCTGTAGAGGTTTACAATTAAAATCTTCCATTAATTTATTGTTGTCCGAATGTGCATGTTACGTGTTTACCCCCATGGCATTCTTTTATATTAGACTCCGACATTATCACGTTACAGAAAATGAACGTCCTCCTTACGCACATTTGTTCATGGCACTTCAAAAGATCATTTATTTATCGAAGTGTCAGTTCTGCACAGCATATTTTTTGGTTTGTACACGTCTGCAGTTTTTGTTCTGACAGGGTCAAAGAGCACATTTTTCGCCAAGCAGTTGATAACTAACAAAATATATTTACAGAATGTCCCCCCGAATGCTTTATAGTTATTCATTTGGTCGACAGATTCTCTGCTATAATTGTATCTATCGGATCACCATCGATTTCAGAAAATGTTACCGTCAGTGCCCAATTCGAGAGATGTTAGTCTAATCTTCGCGCCCAATTTTCGTAATATCTACTTTAATATTATCCTCTTATTTGACTATATATATATATATATATATATACAGTCAAACCTCCGTTCACGAACTTAATTCGTTCCTGAAGGTCGTTCGTAAACCGAAACTATTTTCCCCATAGGAATTAATGTAAAATGGATTCATCCGATCCTGGACCCCAGATGATTGCTTATTTATACTTTTACAACAGTACTTTATGCACAAGTTCTTAACACAAAATCAATGGAAACCATTAAATCTATCACATAAAAGATAAACACGACACTAAGCAGATCAAATATAGACGAAAACTTAATTTAGTTTTACCGTACCTGTATGGAGGAGAGTTGACAGCATAAGTGGAAGGTGGTATGGAGGAGAGTTGACGGCGTAAGTGGAAGGTGGTGAGGAGGAGAGTTGACGGCGTAAGTGGAAGGTGGTGAGGACGTGAAATGTTATTGTTTGGAAGGGGATTCTTTTTCTTTTTTCTGTCTCTATTGACGGCTTGCGTGTTCGTAACTCGAGATACAGTACGTCATCCGAGACGCTTTGTAGGAAAATTTGTTCGTAAACCGAATTGTTCATGATCCGAGGCATTCGTGAACCGAGGTTTGACTGTATATTAAAATAGGCTCTTTATTTCTGCTTTCAATGCTGAGTTTATATGAATTTTTTTAGTTCCCCATACCCAAATTGCTACATAACCCAAATTGCTACATAACCTATCCATTTCATTCTGTTTAAAATCGCATCGAACCCCCTACCACGCACGAAGAGACATCGCTAGTTTCTTACGCACGGTGGAACTTCAGTCACCAAAACACTATTATTTGAAAACACACATAACGTAATTTTCTTCGGGCCTTTATTACTTCATCCCAGCTAAGACCCATTAAATTTATAAGAACTTTGTTTTGAATGCGATAAATCTATATACATATTTAGGAGTAAGAATCCAAACTTCATGACCATATAAAACATCGGGTAAAATTACTATGTAAAGTTAATTCGTGCCTGTGCTTGAATAACATGAAGATTCTTTTTTATTTTTTTTAGAAAAGGCATGGGACTTTAAAATATTCTGAATTGCGTGATAGTGAGCATTTTCGAAACCAGCTTAATCTTGTCAGTAATAAACCTGCTACATCAAGTTACTTAGCAGTTTGCAAACACAAACAGCATTTTGAATGCACACCTGCACCTAAATCTATAAGAATTCTAGACGGCACTATTTATGGGTTAAATAATTCTACCTAGATGTAAACTCGAACAGATAATGAAAGAAAATTTGTTTAATGGGGTATATTGAAGGTTAAAATTCTTCAAATATGATGGAAATTACGACAGAGACAAAAATGGTAGCTCTTCGACCACAACCTGAGAAACACTGGAGAGAGTCGTCTCTGCTTTTGCTTGTTTTTCTTACTCTGCTTCCTGTCGTTGCCGATAAACAGCCTCAGCTGAAGTTCAAAGAGTTTTCTTTCTTTAGATTCTACCATGGGGCAGCGAGAAGCTCTCTTGACACAGCCGTGCATTTCTTCGTCAAAATAACTCCCACTGCGACCAAAAGATGGAAACACTGTGAAGTATTATACAGATTCTGCTATAAGATCCGCACTCTGACACGTGATATGAGGCACGTAAAAGAAGAAAGTTGAAGGGGTTCTAGTTTTGAAACTAAGTCCCTTAACTGGTCAAAAACTTCTCCATCTCTGGTAGAACTCCAAGGTACAATTAAAGTTTTCGCCAGAGTCCCTAACAAGTCGTATCAAGTTTATATCTTTACATTGTGTTAAGTGAATCAGTATTGTTTGAAATTCCAGTCCATACGTTGTTTTTTTTTTAAGTGGTGCCTTCTTTTCAGCTTTACCGACTAAACTTTTATGCGTGCCTTTTCTGTACTTTGAGGACCATATGTCCCACTTATTTTACATTCTTGCCTTCTAATCATAAATTTTGTTAAAAATATAAATTATGAAATTCGTATTACCCAGGTTTTTTCATCATTCTGTTAAAAATTCTTCCACGGTTTCAAATGTTCCATTCAGTATGTTATTCTAAGATGTGAAAGTAAGGTAATATGCGGCAATGCAAGACAGTACACAAAAAATTTGAAGAAGATAAGCTGTCAATATTTTCATAAGAAATAAATAAATGGTTCTGAAGATGGATCATGGCTTCATTCCATTACCCTGTTTCGGTTACAGTCATTACACGCTCGTAGTGACGAATGAGTAAAGAAGATGGTAACTGATGGCCTCGATATACAAATATGTAAAGAGTTGTTTCAGCGATGAAACTTAAGGAAAAATGGACAAACGTGAATTCCTAATTACGCCTTCATTTGACGCATTTCTTTTAAAGTATGTCCACAAACTGGTAACAAGTCTCCGAATACGCTAACACTCACGCTTCATTCAAACATGCGTAAATCTACTTTTATAATTCTAGGTGTACATTGTAGGCCTATTATTTCTGAACAATTTTAAATTTTCGGTCTGCACCCAGCCAACTCCACCCAAAACTGTAACTTCGTAATTGTATTCCAGTTATTACGTGGGTCTTGTTAGTCAGCACAGTGACCAAGCAAAGGTCAGGACGACTGATGAATCGTTTTTCGACTTAACGATCTGCGAGAGTTTTATCTTTTTTTTTCCACAACGACCTAGATCGATTCTGGGACACAACAAACCTCCTAGTAAACGGGTCCCGAGGGCGCTTTCCGCAGGGGCGAAGCGAATGGAGCGAAGCTGACTACTTATATAATCCTGCACCGAGGATAAGAATAAATGACCTATGCCTCCTTTTCCCCATACACCTTCATAGTGTTCAAAAAAACAACTAATAGATAGCTGGTTGTAACCACGATAAGACTCTTCAAACTACACACAAAGTAAAAAAAATTATTTTTTGTGTTAAAATCAAGTTTATGATATCCGATATCCTAATTCATAACGCATGGTTAACATCCGAACTATCGAGATCCGTTCAACACAACTCCAAAATAATTTCAGAGGCGGAAATTCTACGTAAACCTTTGACGGATCTCATCTCTACCTACGTTTTCCACAGAAGCACCTTCAGTGGTCCTCTCTTGTATATCACAACCGTAAAGATATTTTAGTTTTACGATTTATCGGAATATTCAAATTGTGAGCTTGAAAATTTATGAATAGACAGCCTGGCTTAATAGCACCAGCAGCATTAGAACGACAACACTAACAACAGCAATAATTACAATAACAATAATAATAATAATAATAATTTTTGCTTCAACAACGTAGAGTAACGCATAAATAGGTATTTTGCAACGCTTTTTAACAAACTGATCGAAGGAAATCTAATACCGCAGTAACTAAAGTCAATAGTAACAGTTCTTATTCCAAGAACGAGCACAGTAAAAGACCACAGAAATATAGACCTTGTGACCTGTCTATCTGCAACACACAAAACACGTGCATCAATAATAGGCAAAAGAATGTAACAGTCTCTTGAGGACAAAACCTGATGCCTAAAAAAAAACAAAAAATGTGCTTCAGAGGATCAAAGGGATGCAAAGAGCAGCTACTAATATCAAAAGCGATCTTACAAGAATGTAAAAGCAGGAAGAAAAACTTATGCGTGGCATGGACAGAATATCAGAACCTTCTTACATTGTGCCTCACAGCCGGATAAACGACTCCTGTTCACTATGAACACCATAAGATACTGGAAAATTAAAAATGGGTCGTTATGCAGAAAAGGAAGAGTATAAAGAGAAATATAGGAATAAAATGTGGAATATGTGAAGGGGACTGTTTTAATGCCTCTATTATTGTGCGTCGGCATAACCCTTCTCACATAACAGTTAAACAAGTTTTGAAGCGTAATACGAAGAGCACATAACAAAGGTGAAATCACATTTGCTTTACATGGACGATTTAAAGCTGATAGATAAAACGGAGAAAGAACTCCAAAAACAGGTGAAAAGAGTTAAACTCTTCAGTGATATTCATTTAAAGAAACCCCAAATTAATGAGCAGCTTATCTTCAGTGTAATTCGTCAAAAACCTCTACATGTTTCGGGCGTATCTTTGGCCTATTATCAGGAGGTACACCGTATTGGATACAGCAGTTGGTACTTATTATTCTTTTTAGATGAATGTCTGTTGTCTTGGCTGGGTTGGCACTGCCAACCCAGCCAAGACAACAGAATTTGAGTTTGATGGTTGTGCAAACTAATGAAAAAGTTCAAAACATTTACATGGGAAGTAGCATTACATGTAAAATGCGCTCTAAGCATCGGATAGATGCAACACGATGTACCAAAATCATAGTTTATTTCAGGTAAACAATTGTATATACCCTGCATAAGCGTGGTAAATAATAATAATAATAATAATAATAATAATAATAGTAGGTTAATCCATCCCTATACTGGCCTGGACAGGCGGTGTGGGCTCTAGGAGGTAGGAGTTCCCAAAATTTCTAGACAGTCGGCACATGAGGGTGAAAAAGTTGTCAGCCGTAAACAATGGCTGCTGTTACCCCCAGGAGTTATTTCTGGTAATCACTTCCGTCAGAGGCTGCGTCGACTGCAGGGTTAAAGTATGGCCGTAAGAATTAAGTCAATAAAAAAATCCCAATGACACCTAAGGAATCGAACCCGCAACCTTTAGGCTTGTAGCTCAGTGCTTCAACCAACTGCACCACCGCTTACCCCAATAATAATAATAATAATACTCAGAAAACATGCAGCATATAATTTTCGGATGCCAGATGTTAACACAATTGGACTGCAGAGCTAGACACGATAATGTTGCAACAATTCGCGATGAACTGGCTGTAAAGCACTCTGTACTAAATTAAAGTAACCCCTACTATAAGTACGACCCATCAAAGGTGTTAAGAGAATAATCTGGCACGTTTATGTTGGGACAAGGAAATACTTAACGATAAAACTGTCTCGCATAACAGCCCTGACGTCACACTCTTTGAGAAAACCAACAAAATTGTTTATTTAATTGATGTCAACCTACCAAATTCGGGTAATTTACAAATTGCTCATATCGGGAAAAAAAATTCGAAGATATGCAGCATTAAGCAATGAGGTGCGACGACAATGGCAAGAGTAGAAGCAGTGTACAGCTTACCTGTCACTATATCCACAACAGGAGTCATTCCTCACACACTGCATGTCCTCAAGCGACTGAATTTCTCGGGTTTGCTGTATGTGACCATAAAAAGATCTGTAATCTTAAGTACATGCAACATAGGAAGTTCTTAAATGACAGTACATTTCAGCTCTAGGCAATACATGTACTTGCCTTCACCTTCGTTATTTAACTCTTGAGGTGGTATTACTCTACAGTGTTCAACACGAGTTAATAAGACAGATAGTAATAATAATAATAATAATATGGGTGCTTTTCTCAGCCAAAAAAAAAACAGTGCCTTTCTGTTAACATACTGCGTGCTCCTTCACTTGCACTTAACTCTGGAACAGTCCGTTGAATCCCTTAGGGCTGAAAACTCTTTAGATCAGGGGTGTCCAACTGTTTCTGGTAAAAGGATATAGCCGTTAATATAGGCTGGTCTCATGTGTGAAAATTAGTATAGACTACGTGGTGTGCCTAAACTCTTAAATTATTGTCCATTCTCTATAACACACATGTATTTTACGAACGTGGTCTTGGGCTGCATAACACAAAATGACCGGCCGCAGGTTGGATATCCATTCTTTAAGCCGTGTAAAAAGCAGTTTTGTAGAATCAGCAGTGTTACCGCGTCGTGAAAAGTAAATACTTTTCTGCCAGCGGGTTGCAGCACAATATCAACCGAAGCATGCTTTCCAATCTCATTAACTGTTGCCATCAAACTGTGATAAGTAACTGAGATTTTCGTTTGTTTTCAATGGAAACGAAAAACAAGTAGATATGTATATATATATATATATATACTTCCTTTCGTATTGTGCTTATAAGTATTACATAGCGACGCAGATTCTACCATGCAATGATGAGGGTAGAGCGGGAGGTAAAATGTAGCTAAACGTTTCTTGGGACCATGCTGCATGAACAGGAACTGGCCGGCCCCGAATGTAAAGTTCTTTTAAATGGACCGTTAGAGATGTGAAGAAGGCCACCCAAGTACAGTAAATTTGCGATTTTTTTCTTTTTTGCATCAGACACAGAGATGTTGTTTTGTCAAGGCGATAGGGCCGGGTGAATAGAGGGAGTAGTATAATACAAACAGCCAAAGAGATGCAACAATAACAATTTTATTGATAATTTCAATCAGCTCAAATTGCTTCGGGCGAAATTATCGCCCGAAACATGTTGTACTGGTTAAAATTATCAATAATATTGTTATTGTTGCAACTAGTTGGCTGTTTATAATATTGTGTCAGTGATGCACGGTCACACAAACATCAAAGAGGGGTAGTGTTATGTTTGTAGTTAAACATATGTTGCAAATTATGGACGAGTATATTTTCTTTATTCGCTTAATTTCTGGGTGCACTCAGAATTACAGGTTGCTGAATTGTGCTCATTTTTTGACTGTTTTTAGAGTGAAGGAGGCTTCGTAGCAGGCCAGTTCTGACTTATTGGTAAAGAAATGAACTGTCGCCCGGTATTTGCCTTTAACAATGCTCCCCCAGTGCGTCCCAGCTGCAGATATTTTCAGGTCGCTAGGGATGATGTACAGCCCCTGGAATCAACACAAACAATGTTGCAGACAAATAACTAAAACTTAGTCTGAACAATTACAAATTAAGTGAGGCGTAATTTCATACCTTTGCAACAGGGCAGCGACAAGGAACGTGATTTTGAACAAAGGATGCAGGACATGTCTCATCTTCAGCATAACCATAGTTGCATAAGTCTTCGTAGGTGCAGGATCCAAAGTCCTTAATGCAAGGTACGGTTATCCACACCCCTAGCACTCGGCGCTTCATTGACACCTTTGCCTGCTCCAAACAACACAATTTTTTGTTTGTGCTTGCCTTATAATTTGAGTGAAGAGAGAGAGAGAGAGAGAGAGAGAGTGTGTGTGTGTGTGTGTGTGTGTGTGTGTTTGTGTGTGTGTGTGTGAAGGAAGGTTAACTGGATTGGTCAAATCTTACGTAGGAACTGCCTACTAAAACACATGGCGAAGAAAAGGTAGAGGGAAGACTAGAAGTGATAGGAAGATGAGGAAGAAGAAGTACGCATCTGCTGGATGACCTTAAGAGAGGCTACCGGAAATTGAGAGAGGAAGCTTAGATTGCACTCTGTGGAGAACTTGCTTTGGAAGAGGCTACGGACCTGTCGTAATACAGACAACAGAATGCGTGTATGTATGTATGTATGTACACATATATGGTAAAGCAAAACGTCTGTATTTTGATACGTGCTAGAAAGGTAGCTGATCTAGAGAAAACGAAGGAAATAGTTCTACTAAGTATATTGTGGGTCTCATTAACCATGTTAAAAACTAGAATATACTTGAAGTTATTCCTGTGCACGCAATGAAGTTATAAAGAAGAGTGGCGATATAGCTCCTCTCATTCTTAACCTCGGCACTAGTCGGAAATGAGTAGTCAGCTTCACGCCCTAGCCGCCTTACACCAGACGAAGAACCTCTCCCGCAAGTAACCAATGAACAGAAGGCTGTGTCGGCCCAGAGTCTGTCAGGGCGATTTGAAGCAGATAAATTGTCCTGCTTTTGCAGGAAATCGAAACACGTCAGATTGCAGAAAAAAATTATGCTGTAAAGGTAACTGACAGGTCCCTTCAAATTTTGATAAATTCTAGCTTCTTGAAGAAGAGAGTAACACATTAAAATCACTTTTACAAAGATGGTAAGAGCAGATTAAATGCATGGAAATATGGCAGATATTAACGTCAGAATATTTTGTCATCCCGCCACTGTCTATAAAACTAGACTTTATCTGCGCTGTACAAGGTGGGAAAATGGCTCTCTTCTTCTAAAGTAAAAAGGTACATTTAGATGTATATTTCTGATAAGAATTGTGAAACTGTGAAAGGAATTAACTCGAGGAACAGATAAATACCTAGCACCCCTATGACTAGCATCTAACATTGTAATATTATGATAAAAGGTACAGTGATCCCGTTACAGGCCCGGTGTGGCCCAAAGGTTGGGTGGAGGTATAGCTCTACTCTTCCATGACCGCGGCACTAGAAGGGGGTGAGTGGTCAGCAGCACGCCCCGGCCGCATTTTACCCCCGGGAAAGACCCAGTACCCATTTTACAGGAGGCTGGTTGGGCCCCAGGGCCGGTCTGGACGGGCGGAAAATCTCTCCCCCACTGGGATTCGATCTCGGACTGTCCAGCCCGTTGTCAGTCGCTATACCGACTGAGCTACCCGACCCACTGTAATATTCTGATATATTACTAAAAAAATAAACGTACGGTAGATTGGTTGGGCATGCAGACTGTATGAACTCTATTAGAAGGCTTTAAAAACTTTAGTTCAAAAACTTGAAGAGAAGAAGCCACTGGAGAGACCTAGAAAAAGGTAGGAGAAAAACGTTTTAATTCATACTAGTTAAAGGGTTTAGGAAAATGAAGACTGAATTCACTTCACCCGTAATGTGATTCAGTGACAGTTTGTCGTGAACTTGGAAGTGTAGGCGGGCTACATACAGGCTGAGTTTTTTATCAGCTTCTAATAAAAATCTGAATTTCGAAGTTCCAACACTTCAACCAGAACGTGTGTGTAGTGATATAGCAGAATCAACTGAATCAGAAGAAAACCTACTTTATTATGATCCGTTTTAATGCTGCTTGCTCAAGTCCTTTCCGATTTTTGACCTAACCGCTTTCCAACAGGTAAGGATTCATGTCCAGCCCATTACGAACTGCTATACCTGCAAGGTTTTTCTCTTTTTCTATGGCTCAAAACAGGATTAGGCCGCCGCATGGTTGAAGTTTATAGATCACAAAAAATTAGACACACACGCGCGTCCGATAGATCAGCTCGTCGCAGAGGACGCTAGACATGCAAAACACACAACAAACACGAGAGACAAACATTCATGCCATCGTCGGGATTCAAACCCGCGATCCCAGCAATCGATCGGCCGAATACATACACCTTAGATTTCACGCCCATCGGGGTTCGGCACGATTGTAATTAGTACACTTGCATTTTAATACACAATACTGATACTCATCACTTCAATAATATGACTTCACTGTGTCAAGAAGGACAATTTATCTGCTTTCAATCAGTGGATACTGAAGCTAATCGGTAAATTCCGTTTACTGTCGACATTAACAATTATTTTTGGGATTTGCTTGTTCTTGTAGAACCCAACACAAAAGGTCTGATCATACATAATATGCGTGTCGTGCCTGTGACGCTAATTCACCTATTCTTACCGTGACGGGTGCTGAAAGGAAGGTCTTAACATTCACATTCCCAGTTACCAATATTTCATCCTTCTGGCTGTTAGATACGTGTATGTTCTGCAGCTGAAGTCCATTGTGATCAGTGCCACAGCTCTCCATCTGCCAGTCCTTGACTTCTATTTGCTTCTTTGGAATAGCTAAATCGATGAACTGGAACAGTACACGAGCGAATTTGACTATATGGTTCCGGAAAATGACAAAGTGTTTGGTCCAGGTATGCGATTACTTTAGTGGTGGAATTAACACATCAGAATGAATTATAAACTTATATAACATAAAATGATTTGTTCTTCTCATTTGCTATGCAGGCGTATAATATTTAAATACATAGGCGTAAAATGTGGACATTTATTTATCTGATAACTGAAAATTCCTCCTCTCGCTTACCTTCTAAATTTTAATTCGCTCATCGGCTCTTTCACACTTTGCATATCGCACAGGCTGCCACATATATATAAGTGTCACCAGCAGACGTTATATGCAATCCAGTGGAGCAACGCGTGTTTCTCTATGACAAGTACGCTAAATATACTTTCTGCCAGTATAGTCTCTTACACGTAAATGTAGTTAATTCCTGATGGCAGTCTTCAACACAAGGTAACGATTTATGTCAAAAGGTATCAAACAGCAGGTTCCATTCCAGACAGTAAAGGTACACACAGAAGACAGGTGCTGAGGAGAAAGTATACAATATTTATGCTATATTTCAGATGTCCCCAAGAAAACCTGTGGGCTATATTGCACAGCCAAGGAACACGTCAGCATCATCAGCACGAGATGCAACAAACCTGCTGCTATTGCATATGAGACACAAACTTTACGACATAAGTCGTGAAACAAAACGGATTTTTGTGAACTGGTACCTTCATCTTAGAAAAGCAGCTAAAACACTCGTTATGTTTAACTGCGAAGTTTGGTTATCGCGGTAAAGGTAAAGGTAAAGCAGTCCCATTACAGGCCCGAAGTGGCCCAGAGGTTTCCAGGGAGTTAAGGTTCCCAGATTACATGACAACGGCACAGGATGCTGGTAAGGTTGTCAGCCTTACGCACCGGCTTGGTTATCGCGGTAGGCATGTGAAATGAAGAGTAAACTCTTTCCCATGGTAGTCCACGAAGTTCCATGATATGATGCTGAGTTTGGTGTGTTGTATTCTGTCTGCACACTTATGATTATTGGGCTGATTCTTTTTCTGAGATCGTACTCACAATCATATATTACACACCAGCTGACCCCATTTTTTAAAGCCTGTCCCATAGCGAGAGAATCTCTGCTTTTCTCAGCGACAGAAAGTATTAAATCACACCGCTGAAAAACGTGTGTTTTGGTGATGGAGCGTTTTTGAGACGGTACAAAAATCAGTGCTAGATACGACATCTGTGATTTTAGGTAAATAACATGAACACAGTGGGATATTCTTTTATGATCACTAGCTCGTATCTCAAAGAAAGTAATATAAATGTATCTTCAAGTGAAAAATTTATTTAACTCTCAACAATTAGTTTGCAGCTTCATAGAGCGATGGAGCAGAATAAGTAGATTTTTACAGGGCTGCGTTATTTTGTACTCAAAATGCTTGAGACAAATTTAAGAAATAAAGTGCCTGTCTTTCTTTCTGCTTGCCTCATCTATGAAAATACTAAAGGATTCACATCAAATTTTATGTTGAAAATCTGCACTATGAACCACAAGGCCAGTACAAATTTCGTCTCTAAAGGCGCAATAATAGATCGTAAGAAGTAATGTTGTTCCTGTACCCATCATAAAAGCATACAGGGGGAGTAGACGTACAGATCCACTCATTCCTGACCTACTAGCCGGAGAAATATAAAGTCTCCTGTAGGTACAATTGAAACCTATTCTTACAGTTCGTTCCTAAACTGTCTCAACCTTCAAAGACACCGGTAAATGACGTGAAGCACACATCTTATTGTGATTTATACTGAATGAGGCAAAATATCCTCCATACTTTCAGTAGGGCATTGTGAAGGGAGGGGAGGCCGTAGAAGGGTGGGGTTGGGCTCGAAAGGTGCAGGTAGTTGGGAAGTTCCCGTTACAACACTCCGCAGTCGT
>Ga0123352_10006714_pt1 | contig 17680 bp, 9 predicted proteins | sample TergutLab28metaG_FD_89700 | JGI IMG/M metagenome (GOLD analysis project Ga0123352, IMG submission 89700) | Labiotermes labralis P1 segment gut microbial communities from Petit-Saut dam, French Guiana - Lab288 P1 | ecosystem: Host-associated > Arthropoda: Insects > Digestive system > Gut ... | reverse complement strand
CTGGGGTCGACTCAGCCTCTAACAGAAATGAGTACCAGGAGTATTTCCTGGGGGTAAAGGCGGCCGGTACGTAAGGCTGACAACCTTACCACCATCCTGTGCCGTTGTCACGAAATCTGGGAACCCTAACTTCCTGGAACCCTCTGGGCCACTCCAGGCCTGTAACAGGACTGCTTTACCTTTACCTTCTCCCTATCAACTGTGTAAAACGTGAGCATTGAAATACACGCAACGATAACTTTACCTTTTGTTCTTTGGATATGAACATGGGTTTGCAAGATGAAACACAGGTTGAGGATATTAGGATATTTGAGAAGAGGCTGTTGAGGTCAGTTGAACTTAACAGAGAGGTAGTGACAAGAGGATGGGAAGCGTTTTAAATTTGCAGCTTCATAATTTAAAACGTTCGTAAACTTATGGTGATCAAATAATGGAAGCTCAAAGGACGGACAACGTAGCACGTATGGGAGAAATGACAAAATGGTAGAAAATGTCACTTATAAAACTTTATGAAGATGTGTGCTTAGACGTAATGATAATATTAAAAGGGACTTAAAGAAGTGGCTTGGGTCGGCTTGAAGGGCTTATATGGCTCGGGATAGGAACCAGTCCCGGGATTTTGTAAACATAGAAATCAATACAATATCAGTACCAACAAAAGTGCCAGTACGGTTCTGACCCTTTTGTAACTGTAATTGTATTCCTGGTTAAACCTCCCTAAAGATGGTCACATAACTGGCCGCAGCTTGTTGGGGGATACCCCGTAATTAAACTATATCAAACTGCTATTGTGCGTTCGTTGGTAATGAAACTGTGTTAGTCTGATTAAAGCACGGAATATGAGTTGTGTAAAATAGGAATTAATATTTGGGTTTTCTCAAGGGCACGAAATTTCTTGAGTATTTGAGCGACCCTAAGCTTGCGAAGGAAAACTTTGCGGTATTGGCTTTGTGACTGGAAAATGTAGCGTTACGGAGTTACGAAAAAAACTAACAAATGGAATTTTTGTGTTGTTAAAAGTTACAGAAATAATTGACGTGCGGGCCTGCGTCGTCCTGTGTAGGCCTGCGCCCTAACTGTATGGTTGGAAGCTACACAGTCACATTTAAACTGTTTCGTGGAAAGATGCTGCCAGTGTACGTCAGTGTCAACAGTGTGTGTGTGTGTGTGTGTGTGTGTGTGATGTCACCGAAAGTGCATAATAACTTCTCTTCGTGACATCATACAACATTGACCTGTCTTGTGACTGTGACGTCATTCTCTTGCAGCTCACCGCCCAGTGTTAGTCGTACAGTCATTCAATATTCACTACCACTTCAGGACATGAGGTTTATTCAGTTCCTGCCTCACGCAAAATCCACTGCACTGTTAGTTAACACTGTTTAGGTCAACAATCTCTGTTGCGAGAATTGTACGAAACACACAATGCACTCTGTGGGCGAAAAAACAGGATGTAATTATGTTCATGGAAAAGTAAAAGTTAAAACTAGCCCAGGCATGGACAGGCCCTTAAGGCTCCAGGAGGTTGAGGCTCTCTGACATTCTGGTCAATCGGCACATTGAACGGGTAAGGTCAGCCCTACGCCCTGACCGCCTTTACCCCCCATGAGGTATCCCTGGTGTTCATTTCTGCTACAAGCTGAGTCAGCCCGAAGGCCATAGTGCGGCCATGATGCTGAAATACGTGTACTAATCGTCGTGTGCTTCAGAGTCCAAACGGTAGACATATTTTTCCAGTACAATGCTGCGTTTTTTCCTGTAGTTACCGTGACATATTGTCTCTGTGGAACTAGGAAGTGGCTGTCAGTACGAAGATGAAACCATATTTACCCTGTGTCACAAGTTAAAAACAATTACGCCTGCGCATCAGCAGACCGGAGACAGGAGAGGAATATCACAGCGACGACTGACATGTCAGTGACGGCGGACCATCTGCCTGACAACACTTCCGGTTAGGAAACCAGCAAAGGGCAACTGTTCATGTGAATGACTGAAGATGATTCTCAGAGAATGTGTTGCCTAGGTGTCATTCTGCTTAGTCACGACGCAGTGGTTAGTGGACTGAAACTGGCTTCACATTTCGGATTTAAAGTAACAAAGTCAAAATTCATGTAACGAAGATATTCTAAACGTCGACATTAGATGGAAGTGAAAGACCCCCCCCCCCCAGTCACCCGTATAGTTTCACATTAACAAGGACTGTTTAGTGTCCTGCACCCTTCTATAACCCTTCAAAACACCACGAATAACATCAGAATTAACGCCAACAAAATCAGTACTGCCCGCAAAATTGTTTCCTTACACCTGTAACCAGCTGATATTTGTAATGTACACGCACTGTGCTGTTGGTTCGGTCAGTTAGTACAGTGACTAGGCTATGTGTACTTAGACCGGGTAATCTGCGTTCAGTTTCCGGCAGGAGCGGATCTTGGCTCCACAGCGCCCGGCCTGGCTCTTTAACTAAGGCGGCCAGCTTCTCAGCAGGAACCGGATGCTCTTCCCCTGGTGATAATGCGTCAGGGACATGAATCTCATTATTTACCTACACCTACAGCCCAGGTTAGGAATTCACGGAGTTACGCTCTCCCTCCCCGTTATGTCTGAATGCCATCGTGGTGAAACTTTGTTGTTACAGCTGAATATTCTGCACTAGTTAAACGGCAATGACAACAGGCCTGGCAGACATTACATACTGCAGCCTGCTATTAAGATCAGTGCTTACTTTTGTTACAGATCTCTGTGTAAATGGGAAAGTGATATTAACCTTTTGAAGCCTAATGTCAACTATAGTGGTCGTACCGCACCGCTAACCTCTAAAGTTGCATTTTATATATTTATTCAACAAATATAGGCACTGAATATTTTAAACATATTACATACTCTCCGTTTTTTTCTCTTCAAAATGCAGTTTGTTTCATAATTCTAACATATTTGGTTCCTGTATTTTTCACATTTTATATACAGGATGTGCTGAAATTAAAAAAATAATTCCGGCGCCAAAAGGTTAAAATGGATGTCAGAAAGCACATATTTGAATATGGACTGAATTTTTTTGCAGCTTGAATGGGTATCAATGAAATGCTGTTGTAAGTGCGTCCCACCACTTCATTATACCATGAACAGGTAGTATCCAGTCCAAACCCTCAAAATATGTCCCTTTAAGAACAATTTTAATATTATACGCCAATTTATGCATAGCAAATTCTCGTAAGTTATCTTCATGTTTTGCGACTAAAATTTGTACGTTCCATTCTCTTGTCGCTTTTTTTTTGTCGTGGATCCAAAAATATTTTTTCAGAACTTTGTTTACAAAGAATCATCGAGACTGTAACAAAACAGACTAGACAGTTTTGTGAATTATAGTATTTAGTGAGTTACTGTTGATAACCAGAAAGAAATATGCACACAGCTGGGCTATAGTCGGAATTTGGTAGTACCTTAGAGGTTCAGAATGTGAAAATATGTCAGTTGTCAGATAATTTTTACATCCTGCCACAATTAATCGATTCACTCATTAAATCAGCAGGTCCTGAGACCCACAGACTTATTAATTCTGCCCTATGTGTTGCATAATTTTACAGCAGGAGAAGAGGTATGTTTTACCTACTAGAATTTTTGGTAAGGAATTCCGGGCAAAACTCATAAAGCTTGCTTCCTTTTTATTAAAATTTTAATGTAACGGATTTACAATTACTTATTTTTTCCTACTTTTGTAAAGAACGTAATCATGACAGGCTTCGTATACCGAAATTTTGAAGGATATAAGGAGAATAGTTGACATAGTGACCGTGTTTCAATTGTTGCCATATAAACTGTGTTTTATAAAGAATATGTGGGCTTATTTTATCCAACCTCGTGCCTCATTGAACATCCCTAAAACGATTTGCTATTTACTGCCACCAAAGCAAAAGCCAATGCAAATTGTTCCTCACGCCCATGTTGTTATTTAACATTCCAAAAAAGCTTTACCTTACCCATAGCTGCGTATGTTCTAAACATCTTTCATCTTACGTTATTTCAAAACTTAAAAGTACGAAACACTAGTATCGCTCCCAGCCCTCAACTTTGCGCGTCCGCCATGTTCCATTGCCGATTGTAGGATATGAAAAATCGTAGCATATAGTTGTCATCCAAAGATATAACATGCGCACTGAACTTCGTCAAATCACGTAAACAGTCTAAAACTCCAGCTGGGACACACCCACAGATGTTTTGCATATAAACCTGCCTCTTTTTTTTTGTTTGTAATGTGAATAGGGGGGTAGAATGTTGATACAATTGCATCACTGTAATTATCCAAAATTGTTACTTATTAGATTATGCAACATTTTATAAACTATATTCTTGCAAACATAACTTCGCTCACAAAGACCATCTTATTGGGAGACATGAAGGTACATTAAGTAGCTGGGGTTCTGTTGCGGTTTTCTCTGCAAAATGACCACATATGCTCTGGGTCTCACCATGTCACCAACAGGTAGATATAGCTCTGCACATAAATGACCACACATTTTCACTCGGATCAGAGATTAAAAAAAACGTGGAGATGTACCTCCATGACCTTTATACGCCTTTTGGTGCTTTGTTTGAACATAGGTGTAACTTGTTTTACGTTCATTTCCATTTTCCACACTCGCAAAAAAATATTTGTAGTGGTTTGGGCATCAGAACATCTTAACAACACATGTTCAGCCCATGCGTGAATATTATCTGTCTGGGGGACGCGATTTCTCTGCCAAGATTTATTGCCGCTGCCCTCCGCTCCAGGTTGTGTGTAACTTCCGGTACTATTCTCGTCACCTCTCCTCACCCACCACTTCTGTTTTGCGCACCCATGTATGAGGGGGAGTTTATAGTACGTTGTGTTATTTATGGGACACTATCACTTCAACAACGCTGGGGTGGCGTAGCCTGTGTAGCGACTCGCTACGGGCTCGAAGGTCCGGGGATCGAATCCCGGTAATGACGAGACTTCCGGACCCTTCGATACCGGCTCTGGGGCCAAACCAGTCTCCTGTACCACGTGTACCGGCTATCTTTCCCAGGGTTAAAGCGGCCGGGGCGTGTCGTTGACAACCCACCCCCCATCTAGCGCCGAGGTTGAAGAAAGAGTAGAGCTATACATTACTACCCTCTCTGCCTTCATAGCTTGCTCTAGGGCGAACTTTACCTTTTTACATTCTATCACTTTCAACATATGGGTGTTTGTGCGGAAGCGCGTACAGGTTTTAACTCTTTCAAGCCTGATTTACTCTACATAATGTATGGAGTTTATTTCCATTTTAAGTGGGCTGTGATATTTAACGACATTCCGAAGAGCTAAGATTATACAGTGCCCATGCTAGATGCATGAATGGAGCACTGTTGGAAATATACTGACAAAAGAAAGCCGAAGTACTTGGAGAAAAATTTGGACTGGCCTGGGATTGAAACTGGGCCTTCAAGATGAGAGGTCGGCAACAACCGCCTTTGTCCTTGCACGGCTGAAAATTGATTTCATACCTCACGGGGAACATACTGCTTCTGCAGGATAAAGAACAAACAGTTGACGCTTTCTTGGGAAATAATCTAAATACGTGAAGAGAATTTGTAGAAGAAGCACAGAATTTATTATGTTAAATGGGAGTGTATTTATATAAACTGCTGCGCCTTGAAGAATTAAAATGTCTGTTAGTACCAAAATATTTAGCTAATGGCACTAATATTAATCTCATATCGTGAGGAAGCGAAATTGAGCGATGCACATCGTGAATGCTTTGTTCTATTCTTGGGACGTAGTTGTGTCGCGGGCCACAGGTTATTGTTCCTGACATACATTTCATTGGCTACTTGAAGCGAATAACATGGGTTCACGCCGCATGGTTTTATAATAACCACGCTCGGAGATGCATCTGCCTGTCAGGAGAGAGTGTTACAACCAGGTGCTACTGTTACACATCACACCCTTCTCTGGATCCAAACCTATTAACACCAACATCCTCTGCTTATTAGGGGGTTTGCCACCCTCGTACATGAGAGTACGGACCGCCTCACAGGTGCGTTCTCAGGGATGAGATGTTTTGTTAAAATACATTAATTGCAACCGATACACGGTTATTATATTCTCTCTCACACACAGGGAGAGGTGCGATGTACCGTGGTTTATTTCAGTACAGTCACTTCCAGAACTCACGATTTTATAAATCTGTTATCTGGGGAGTGTACAGAAAGTTGGTAATGTCTTTCTTGGTTCCCTGTGCCATTGTTAATACATAATGAATTTCGTCCAAGTGGTCGTGAATCACTGAGATTGGTTCTACAATGATTACTTTACAAGTTAAACAGAGTGTCTTCTTTCTTTGCACTGTTTCTGACTGACGTGGTCGTGTCTGTCTACAATACGCGTACGAAAATGCGCCTCTTTTGTTCCTTACGGCATACCTAACAAAGACAAAGGGACGGTGTTAACGAAAATTTCTGTATACTGTTTACGGTATACCAGGTCTAGAAAACAGAGATTAACGGCTGTGGGGACCCGTTGCGCTGACCACGTGACACCCCTCTATCCGCAAAAGTTGGCACTAACTTCGCCGACCGGCGGCGGCCGCTCTGCCGGTACAGTTCGCGTGCGGACTAAGGCCACGGAGTTTAGTTTTTAGTTTACGGTATACACGCGAGCCACTGCTGTTAATTCTGCGTGCAGTTATTGCGGTAGAATTCTGGATACGATTGAAATGCTTCGTACTATTCTTTCTTTAGTTTAATTACATGAGCAAACACCAGTTTCTTAATTTGAATGTTTTTACATTCTGTGCATTCTAGATACCACATATTACGATACTGAAGGGACAGCAACCCTATCCCAGGCGCAGCAGGGAAAATTCTGCTTGTGGTATTTATCCTTCTTTGATTCGGAGATCTTGACTTCGACAACGAAGCCTATCTTGCAGCTCTTGATTGGTTAATGTCTGAGAAAATATCTGAAGAAATATGTAGCTTCGCCAATAAAGCCCTATCAACTGGTGGTATATTAACACTTCTCTGGAGTGTTCATTAGCTCCTGGCCTCGAATTTCAGGTGAATGGTAGATGTCGTAGTGAGGGTTGTTCAAGAATTTTCTCAGACTTTCTACGCACATCTTACGATAAACCACGAATATTTCTTCCTCATTCTTACCAATCATCATGCTTCATTCTTCGGCTGACGTGTACGACACATGTGATTTAGAACGCGTAAAAAATGGGATTCGAAACCGAAGAAACGTGATTCTAGGTTAGGCTGAATTTTTGTGCTGTTCCAGAGCTAACAGTCCTTGAAACAGCACTGTGGTTCCTGTGTTTAATTAACCTTTTGGCGCCGGAATTATGTTTTTTTAATTTTGGCACACTCTGTATATAAAATGTGAATAATACAGGGACCAAACAAGTAAGAATTATGAAACAAACTGCATTTTGAAGATAAAAAACGAAGAGTATACACCGTGTTTAAAATATTCGGTATCTATATTTGTCGAATAAATATAAAAAATGCAACTTTAGAGGTTAGCGGTGCGGTACGACCACTATAGTTGACATGAGGCGTCAAAAGGTTAAGTACCTTTTCATGAAAACGTATGAGGACATGAAAGTTCAGCGCCACATATTCTTAATCTGGACACTAGATAGGGTGAATGGTCTGCTTCAAGCTTCTGTAGCTTTACCCTCGAGAAAGACCTCCAGTACCTCTTGGATCGGTGGCTGGGTGGCTGCCGGAGCTGGCCTGAAGGATGTGAAGAAGGCTGCAGGAAGAGCATCCGAATAGAGTTCGGTCTGGTCGAATTTAGTCTGCCCCACCAAGATGCTACACACTCAGATGGGCGACATCGCTAGACTCGGCTCGATTTGGCTGCTGTGCCAGCAACCAGACTAAAATATTTATCCCTGTCCGGAATGTATCCCCGATTCTATTGGTCCTCAGTTACTGTACTCACTGTGCTATCTAGGATCACCTGTTGCAGAGATGGACAAACAGTCGATCCCAATCTACTAGTCGATAGTGCCCAGTTGTTTGGTCGATCACGGCCGCTTTTGGTCTCTGTCAAATTCTATTTACCACGTCAGTATGATCAATATCTCCTCGTTTGAGAGCACTTTTTTAATCAATTTACCTTTGCGAGGAAACTTTCTCCCAGATGAAGATAATTTATATCAAGACCAAAGCCGTCCGACCAATGAACAATTACAATACTGCCTTCACTTGTGTCTAAGTAATTATGAACCCACTTTCAGTAAGTTATGGCAAGGTATGCAGTGAAACGCATCAACTTCGCTGTAGGAAGGTTATTAAAACCATCTTGTAATTACGGTAATTTTTTAGTTTCAAAGACCCATTTTTAATAAATGAAACAATTGTACTTTTATGTGTTTGCGGTTATTACGTTATTTTACAGCTCTTCGCCTAATTGACCTGTTATTAATACATTACGTACTATAGAAGATCGCGAAAGATTTTCTGGTCCTAGAGTGGATCGCTGGATCCAAACGTTTGGCCATATATGCCCTATTGCAACTATCTCGGCTTCCTTCCTTAGAGCGGTTTTAAACAATATTTGAATACATCTATTTTAAAGAAGAATCTATGGAAGTGAACGTGGTTCAGTAGGAACGGAAATGATAATGGTCCTTTACTGTGATTTTGATTGTGTGAGACAGTCCTCCTGTACAGCAAGAGTTAACTGTATGAAACCGTCCTCTGTTAAAGTAGTAGTTGATTTTATGAGGAAATAACCATGTACAGCAATAGTTGATTGTGTGAGTCTAGTTGTAAAGCAGTAGTTGTTTGTGTGAGACAGTCGTCTTGTACAGCAGTAATTTATTGTGTAAGATACGTCTTTTACAACAGTAGTTGATTGTATGAAACCTTCCTCTTTTACAGGAGTAGTTGTTTGTTTGATCCAGTCCCATAGTAAAACAGTAGATGATTGTATGAGACCGACCTCCTGTAGAGCCCCGTGTTGTCAGATAGAGTATGGCATCATTTCTAGAATAATAACTGGCAGGAAAAACTGACGTAGTCAGACAGAAAAGTGTCCCAGTTCTACTTAATCTACCACAAATCACATATGGACCACTCCCTCCGTATTTAGAGGACTGAGCCAGAGCCCTGTTGGCAACACAATTCAACCTAAACGTTTTCTGAAGAGGTGACGCTTTCAACTTGTAATTAGGGGAGCTGGGATGGAATGCCAGCCGGGACAGTGGCCACCCTGATTAACATTCATGTCCCCCCACCCTCTCCAAGTCCCGTCATGCAAATCCCGGAATAGTATTCTAAAGAGAGCGAGACTACTTCCTTCCACATCCTTGCCAGTTCACTCTGACAGGATGCGACACTCAGTGATCAGACATGTCCATGCGTGCATTGATCGGGTGGAGGACATACCGAGCATTTGTTGTGAATGTGGCTCGATAAACAATAAAAAGTCACAGTCATTAATTTGGTAACATTTGGTGTTATGTATTATGTCAGTTGCAAGTAAAATATTACATAGTCGAGCTATTTCTTGTTGAAAGCTTTCTATCAAACTAAAAAATCACTCATTTCCAGACATATGTTTATATAAAATGTATTCATTGTTTTGATGTGTAGAACTCACTCTTGAAATTTGTCCAAGCATGTTAGGTACACTCTGTATAGTCTAAGTTACACGTCTGTAATAATCTGCAAATTAAATAGCATGCGCGCGCAAACTACCCCTGCCCACCGTTGACCTATATTTTGGTACGCCGGATAGTGAAATATTGTTTAAAAATCCCGTCATTTCCAAACTAAAGATAGAGGCCGTATGATTCACCTTAACGTCTGTTAGGCTACACGATGTCACAGTCTGGCAGACTGAAACCTTACTTCTACAGCAGATAGCGTCTTAGTAGATCTGTGGCCGAGAGGAGGACTTCAGAATTACCAAAAAGACATCAAGAGAGTCGGAATAAATTATTTCACGAGACCGTCATATTATCGGAATATGACAGTTGCTCAGCTTGGCAATAATTTTGCCGACTTATACAGTAAAACCAATTGCTCATTACAGTCTCCACAAGAATATACCATTTGTGCCAATCATAAGCCAGTCACTTCCATTCCACTATACTCCTTTAAGACGAATTTCATACCCTTTCATCCACGCCTAGATCTCCCTAGTGGTCTTCAGGTGTTCCGACCAAAACTTCTATAAACTTATAAGGCTTATATTTCATCTATCTCACACCCCATTCCCCTAATGATACTTTCTTTTTCTGACATATTTAAATTGAGACTCAATTTTCAAGCCTGTGAATATTCAGATTACGATTCTCCAGGATATGACATTTCGTAGTTCAACAGATAGGTGCCAACGTTTCGGAGGAATTTGCCGTTTCCATGTTCATGATAGGTGATCTAAAGTTTTTGAGTTATGTATACAGAGTACAACTGTGCGCACTAGGTCACTGTAATGCGATTCCTTGTTTTTAGAAGAACGAAATATGCTGTGCGGCTTATGTTCTGAGGAGTTCATTTACGAAATACAGGTCACTGTCAAACGGCACAATGTGCGAAATGATGAATCGATGTGCGTCTTGTAGTTACAAGTAAAACAATCATAGAGGATGACAGCTTGGAAAGGGACGTGCGTTCCACGAAAAGTGGTATGGATAAAAATTAGTTGTCGAGAATTACTTCGAAGACCCACGTTTTGGGACATTCGTTCTTCACGTGCGATATCGGGTGTGCTTCTCCACGGCCGTCGTTACACAGCTGCAATTGTGGCATCTTTATTAGTTAATGTCCACACAGCGCGTGCGCGACCTGTCTCTATAAATGCCTTACGCGTTACACTTCTTTGTCACGGAGACGCTGTTTGAGTGATTGCAACAGATTAGCGTCTGGACGACATCTACCAGAAAATGTACTACTAGTGCGTTTTGTGTATATTGTTTGGATATTCAGTCATAACTGAGCCCTGCTGTGAACTTTGTGTCTTGAGCGCACATAACAGTGAGTTTTTCTTCTTGACATTTACAATTGCTGAGAATTGTGATACCTGTTTTGACGGCGACATGCATGTCCAAAAACAGACATATCTGAACACAGGGTGTACAACATTTTCGACTTACTTTTTACAACTTTTTACACTCTGTGTTGGGCGTGTGCATGAATTTGTTTTTAATCTGAGTATTTTTAACCCTGTGTCAGCCGAGTACTGTAACGGTGGCAGCTAAGTATTCTCCTTTCATCATCCAGAGAGACTCTGTCCAGGTAACCTCGGTACATCTGCCCATGCCTGTCGATCCAGTTGCTGTAATTAGGCACCCCACTGTGTCCTCCCCTCTAGCGTATTCAACGGTCCATTTGATGGCCGATGATACTGATCATCAGTAAACCCTTTTCTTTTAAATCATGTTTGATCGTTTTATGTTGTGATGAGCGAAACTTCTACAGCAGCTGTCTGTTTTTTTGGAGGGGAGGATTGAGTGTGTGTGTGGTTTATGCTCTGTATTGTACGATAAATTTACGAGTCAACACACACGCCACAATTGCGAAATGGAAATAACTGTGCACCTGAAACGTCATAGACATAAATCCGGAGGAAATACTAGGCTGACGACGGCTTGGTACGCCGCTGTCAGCGAGGCAACCAAGTATTGCTCCACTTTCCGAACCTTCCTCATATTACATACACTGAGTCTATATTACAAAGACTGGCCTATTAATACTGTTTAGGAAAATAATCATTGTTTATTTTAACGATTATGTGAAACACGTGAGCTCTGTGTTTGACCATAATAGGCTATAGGGTTTTTTATGTTAATGCAGATTTTACATGCAATTATACAGTATTTACAACTGCATATAAAACGGATAAAATTGACATTTGAAAAAAAAATAAAGCCTGTTAATGATTTATTAGGGTGGGTCATAAAGCGAATATCTCAAGATCTAATACGAGTACAAGCTCACTGACATTTTCAACCTTTAGATATCTAGCTGTCGGTGGTAACTTAACGTGTTCCCTGTGCACACCATCAAGACTTATGAGGAAATAAAGGTTTAGATCCGCTGAATCTTAACTCCTTCGCTAGCTGAAATGAGTCTTCAGGTCTACGATCATCGTAAAACACTACCATCTTCCATCATGTTTTAGGAACCATCATGTACTATACCGTAGAAAAGAGGCTGTAGGTGTCTCGTAGAAGTCGATGAATTTCTGCTAGACTGCAAGGTGTCACGTGCCAGAAAATGGCTATCGTCATAATCACCGCCGTGATGATCTCATATCACAGGAAATAATATTATTTTAAGCTAAAATAAACAATTTGCATGTGATTTCAAGGGAACCAAATGAAAATATTCAACATTAATAAGAAAACCATTTCTGATTGATCCAAACTACTTGACGTCAAGAAGTACCGCTGTACCCCGCCGTGATTGTATGGAGGCACAACTCCAGTGGTTCATAACTTTCGGTACTAGATGGATGTGAGTAGATAGCATAACGCTCCGGCCGCTTAGCCTGTCCATTGGATAAGAGACTAGTTCGCTCCACAGCCGGTCTGCAGTAAGTGATGAACTGAAACATCTCCTTCCCTGCTGTGAATCTAACATTGCTACTCAGGTCATTCATATTATACTTAGTCACCGTACTGACTGAGACTGACCGACATCTTACTACTCGCAAAACAGCCCCCCTGTTTCAGGATACATTTATTTCCTGGATGGTAATCATCAATCATTCGTCACGAACTACTGACACCCGCGTATAAATTGCATTGTTTTTGTTCAGCCGGAAGATGAGATAGATGTCAGCAGCTGCGCCACGCATGTTTCGGAGTGTCATCATATCTGATCGACGGCCGCCGCTGACCGGACACTCCCCCAGTTTAATTCCTGTGGACATTGACAACCCTCTGAACTCAGGCTCGTCCTAATGCATGCAGATGACACACGTTGTAATACGTGACGTAATCAGATCAGTTCGTGTGATAGTGGCTGGGGTTCAGTTCTAGAGCAGACATGTACAGTATGGCCTTGTCCACGTATTACTGTTTACAATAATCACGTAGCAATAATCGTCTTCTGGATGTAGGATCGGTTAGCGGCCATGATCCTCGAATTAGCAGCAGCCTGAGATTTGGGGACGTTAGATAATGGGGCAGAGTTCCTTAGGAGCAGCTGGAGGTTATTCATGTGGTCAAAAGTATTGTAGCTGTTGTGAATATTGTTAACTTCGTTATAGTGAACCAGAAGCATTGACATGGGGGGGGGGCTGCATTCCCCCCTCCACAATCGAAACTTAAAAAATACAGATTTTGTAGACACGATGATATGGAATGTTTCACGTGATTTACACTCCATCCGAAAAAAGACATTGAAATCAGTTGATGACTAGTGCATGAGAATTGTGAAAATGGAAGAAAAAACTTGTGGCGTCTTAAATGGTATTAAATAAACCAAAAATATTGGATCTTGCGATTTCAATTACATGAGCGAGTGAGGGAACGTGTTTTGTATTTATATGAATTATTTAAATAATATAAATACAAATATAATAAGAAATATAATAAAATATAAACATAATTTATATAATATATGTAAATGCTAACGTGTTTATATAATGCTATAAACGCAGTTACTAACAAAATCTTGTTATAGTGATAATTACGACTTGATTTTTATAACTCAGTTTTTAAAATCAAACATAAATTAGGCCTATATTTAGCCTCAGGGTCAGCCCCAAAGAAAGTTACCGGGTGCACACCTCTCGCAACCCCTCCAGTTGATCAGCTGACGCTATGAAGCAGAGTTCTCATTGAGTACTGAAGAAGTACTTGGTTTATTAACAAACACCCCGCATCCTATTGAACCCGAGGTTTCGTTACTGTGTTCAAATATCGCCACTTGTCCGTATCATGAACCGGATGAAACCACTCCGCAATTCGCCATCTTATTTCCGTAGGATCCGTACTAATAATGCTCCAGTCTACGCCTGCACTCTCTACGCTGTCTCTTGCCTGCAGGTTTTCCCACCAAGCCTGTGTATAATGCCACATGCATAGATTATTACGTTCCTTTATTGGTAGTTTTAGTGATTCTTGACGATGAGTACAAAACATGGAACTTTTCATTGTTAAATTGAATTGAACATTCAAACTATGCAATTTGTTTCACTTTAAGGTCCACTTTTTTAAGCGCGTTCGCAAAATTTCGAAAATCGAATATAGGTTTCATTATGTATGTCTGTCTGTCTGTCTTTGTCCGCTCGCATGGAACAACTCGGCTACCACTGGACGGAATTTTATGAAATTTGATATTTGATTATTTCTCGAAAATCTGTCGTTAGTGTTGAAGTTTCATTACAATTTGACAAGAAGATCGGGTATTGCACTGATCGAATACTGCACTGATCGGGTACTGCACTGATCGGGTACAGCACTGGTCGGGTACAGCACTGATCGGGTATTGCACTTATCGGGTACAGCACTGATCGGGTACAGCACTGATCGGGTACAGCACTGATCAGGTTCTGCACTCGCGGACCTGTGTGCAATTATCGTAACATCACGCTCAATTCTTCTTAGAATGAAACTTTTTCAGACATAAGTTGCAGAGAAAACCAAACACGCTTTTTGACGTTCAGTAACTTTTTTTTTTCGAAAGTCGTGGCCTTTTTGAGATAATGTGGTAAAATATGGTAGAGCCAGATAGGCCACAGATAACAATGTACGTGTAATACGGCTCAAGCGCTTTGCATGCTGGATAACACACACACACACACACTCGGAATATGTAATACTTATCGCTACTCGACTGCAACAGTGGTTTTGGAAACGCGCCTGACTTGCAGTTTGATAGTCTTGTATGAAACTTGGTACAGTGCCGGTCTTTGTAGATTCGAATCAGTTTATGGCACATTGTATCTAACGGACCAAACAGCTCATGCATTCTGAAGGAATTTCTCTTTATTTAACGCTACCCTCTAGCATGTACTTACCATTCTTGTTGACAATTCATAAAATCATCTATATATTTTATTATTATTATTATTATTATTATTATTACAACTGATATAATCGCTTCATTATCAACTGTTTTTGTGTTGGTGGTTTATTTTATGACGCTGCCATATTCTGAGACTGTAGCACAGATGGGAGGATCATCGGTTAATGATGAATTGAAAAATATTTTGAAGGAAATTTTGATGGCGCAATTAAAATATTTTCCCGGCATTCGCCTGAGGAGACGAGGTAAAATCCCGAAATATCTCAGCCAAGATAAACGGTTTTCCGGCTGGCATTCGAACGGGGTGCTTTCCGAATGAAACTCAAGCAAGATACGGATACTACCAACATGTTAGATTCACGTAGGTAAAGGTAAAAGTAAAGGTAAAGCAATGTCTGTACACGCCTGGACAGGCCCTGAGGGTTCCATGAGGTTGAAACTCCCCGATTTCAAGACAGTCTGAACATGAAAGTGATAAATTTGTCAGCCCTACGCACCGGCCATCTTACCCGCCAGGAAATATTCCTGATAGTCATTTCTGTTAGAGACTGAGTCGACCCCAGGACCATAGTGCGGCCGGATGGTTAGATTCACATATTTACTTTATTATAGAAATAAACCTTGTGTAATTTTATTTTTGCCGTTGCACCGTGCATTCTGTAGTTTATTTAATTACACACACCGACACATGCATATATATATATATATACATATGCATATGTTGGTGTATGTAATTAAATAAACCCTGAGTAGTTTGATAGGATTATTACGATGTTGGATACGACAATGTGTGTTGGCTGTACGCTTGCCACGTGTTGGCTGCACTCCGACTGGAAAAACAAATCTGACAAGACGAGGGCGTTAAGAGGAAAGCGTGGTTTTTCTGGATGGCACTTTACTGCGATGTCCGATAACGTCTGCCTAGGGTTGGGTCTTGGGGCTTCTTGAAGCATGTTTGAGAGTGCTGCTAATTTTTACTGTCTCTGGTGACAGACAGCAGCTGAAGTCTCATCTCATGTAGTTTCAGTCACGGCCCTTTTCTCTGGGCTTCCATCAACCTCCATAGGGAAACGGTGTCATGCCTCTCTTATCGCTACCCCAGTAGGAATACACCACATTGAGGGGAGAGGGTTAAGTGCTCACAGAATTGTGTACATAGATACAGAGCGTGTTCGAGGAAGGATATGAGGGAAAGTATTGGGGCCTCAAACGGAAGAAGTAAAAATGCGATAATGAACAGCGTCATAGTTTTTACTCTGCGTCAGATATTATTGGGATGTTCAAATAAAGGAGGGCCAGATGAGTGAACTACGTAGCACACAGGAGAAATACGCTTAACACTGGTCTGAAAATCGGAAGGGAAGAGACCAGTTCGTAGACAGAGAACCAGATGCGAATTGTGAGTTGTGGTTCGATTAAATGTAATATGTTCCTGTGACGGACTGTTGTGAAAAAGATAATGAACCTTCGGTTAGTATGAAAGGAGGTACAGTACATTTCTTGACCATTTGAGTGACTCGAATTCTGAAGAAGCACTCTGCTGCATGAGGATGGGTTTTAGGTTTTAGCTTAGGAAGAGTTGTGTAGAGAAACGAAACCAACAGACTTTCGCATTTTGTACAAGAGCACTTTATGAACGGTAAACATAACATTGTGTATGTTAATGCTTCGGTTCTGAATGTCACATTTTGATGTTGTCGTAGAAATAGCGTAAAACAGTTCGCGGGGATGGGTACGTAAATCCAGTATAACATTTTATGAAAATACACCCAGCAGTTTTCAAATAATGACACGGGTAAACCCCCCTTTGTTTCATCACCTCGAAAATCGGGAATATATATGGCTTACAAAGGTTTTTTTTTTTTGCCAAGTGTTCTAAATAGTTTTTGTTCCAAAATAGTAGCGAATTATTTTCGAGATTCCCGAAGAAATGCATGTCGTAACAACAGCTGCTGGCGTGTAATTACTGAATCTATCAGCCGATCGGATCCTTCGGAATGTTATCAGACGCCATAAATGAGATCGAGTTTTGGAAACCACAAAAAGATCAGTTATTCACTACACAAACAGAAGAACGTAATTATACCCCAAGAAACTACTACACAACTGACAGACAGTCCTCTGACCAGCCTAAACTCTACAAACACCCAGACAAAACTGTGTGTGGTTATGCACTATTCACAGTACAGAACACAGTCATTCAGAGGCGCAAACAAACCTGAAACAACAGGATATTTTCTTATTTTGTCGGTGAAAATGCAACTAATTTCTGTGTATGTAGACCACAACTGGCTAGAATCCAACCTAATTTTAATCAAGTGCTGAACCTTGGCCTTACTTAAAATTGTGATGGGGGCAAGGAAACAGAAATATACACTGATTAACAGAAAAACCTAAAAAATAAAAATAAAAACATATAGTGTAACCGTAAAGTGTCACGTAAGTTTTGAAGGTTTGAAACTTTAGGTTTTTCTAAGTAGTGTATATTTGGACCTAGGAGGGACGAGGTAACGGGGAATGGAGGAGATTGCATAACGAGGAGCTAAATGATTTGTTCTCCTCGCCCAATATTGTGCGGGTGATAAAATCGAGAAGAATGAGATGGGCTGGGCATGTGGCGCGTATGGGTGAGGGAAGGGGGGTGTATAGGGTCTTGGTGGGGAAACCGGAGGGAAAGACACCACTG
>Ga0123352_10006712_pt1 | contig 17682 bp, 12 predicted proteins | sample TergutLab28metaG_FD_89700 | JGI IMG/M metagenome (GOLD analysis project Ga0123352, IMG submission 89700) | Labiotermes labralis P1 segment gut microbial communities from Petit-Saut dam, French Guiana - Lab288 P1 | ecosystem: Host-associated > Arthropoda: Insects > Digestive system > Gut ... | reverse complement strand
TTCTTATGAATAGGTACTATGATCGACTCCTTCCACTCTTCAGGCAATTTCTCCTTCTTCCAAATAGAAATAATAAGTTTATGAATCTCCAAGTAAATTGTTCTACCCCCTGCTTTAATCAGTGGATAAATAACTATATGGAATATAGCGATTTACACTGGAGGGGAAGCATAACAGCTAAAGGGAGGGGTGAAGATGGTCAAACCATTGTTCTTATCTTTATTGTATATGAATGTGTGTTCTGATTGTATCATTGCTTATTTTGTGATGCTTTATCAGGTGTAAAACAGATGATTGTGAAGATTATTGTGAGGTGGTGCAATATTAAGTTTTAGAGCCACAGTGAAGAATGAATTTAAGTCTTCTTGGGTGAAATTGTGTGTGATTCCCCTTCCCCCATATATGTAGCTGGTTTCAGTTCTAATATTTTTGGAAGGGCCTTCAGAGGTTCTTAGAAGCTGGTAGGTTGTGAAAATGATTGTGTATAGATGAAGTGTACATAGATGGAATAAGAGTAATGAAATATTAATTATTTGATACAGATAACTTTTGTCTTACAGGTCTTCAAATTGTGTTCAATTTAGATGAAGTGTCATTCATTCAGAACTTAGTTTTCTACATTGAATCAGCATACTGTGTTCCAGTAAGTATAGCATAGAAAATCCATATTTTTTTTTTATTTTATTTAATTATGCTTGTTTAACTCTGTATGATACATATTATTTGATCTGAAATAACTGAATGATTCATGAATACCAAAGGAAGTGGCTGCTGCCTTTTCAAAATACTCTTTGAACTTTTTTGTTGTGGGATCAAGGAAAACTGTGTAACCAGAATGTAAATCAAGGGCCTGAATACAAAAGCAAGTTGTTAACCATTGTGAATATGAAATTGTAGGAATAGCATCTTCTGCTGAATGGCTATGGTGTTGATAGTGTTACCATGTGTCGAGCATTAAGAGCAGTGTGCATTGTCTTTGAGTGGTCATACTTAAACAAAATCTCTTTTTCAAGTTTGCTTTTTTTCATAGTGTGCTGTGACATAAACAATGTGATCAGAAACTTTCCGGACAATGTTTTTTTTTCTCCATAATAACTGCATTTACTTGCTATCTCATTTTATGCCCTTAAAGTAGTCCTGTAACTTGACATATGGAGCCCAGCAGTTATGGCACTGTAGGGTACATTTGGCAATTTCCTCAGTTCTGAACTTTGCTATTGTAGGTGCAGTTGCCCTTGAATTATGTTCCTTTTTGTGTTTTATGTAATGATATCATCAGTATCTTAGACTGTGTAGCATGTGGAGCACTGGTGGAATGATATTCAATAGCAGAAAATTGAGGTATGCTGAGAAAACCTCAGCCCAGTGCCATTTTGTCCACCACATGTCTCACACAGACAGCCCTGGATCGAACCTGGGCCTCCAAGCTGCGTAGTCCGTTGGTATAGGAGTGCCAGTCAGTGTCTGACAGCCACAGGCTGGGTGACCAAGAATTCAAACAGCAGCAAGAGACTGTTTCTTCTCGAAATCATCTAGATGAAAGAGGCTTGCCAGCCTCATATCTAGGCTGTTTCCCAGGGGTCAGAGCAGACTGGTCAGTCATGTCAGTCTAATACTTACCGTAGTACCACTACTACTACCTGTACCTTTACAGGATTATGGAATCTGGGAGCGTGGAGACAAGACAAATCATGGATTGCCAGAGCTAAATGCAAGCTCTATTGGAATGGCAAAGGCTGCTTTGGAAGCAATGAATGAACTGGACTTGTTTGGAGCCCGTGGTGGCCCATCATCAATAATACATATTCTGGCAGATGAAGCACAGAAATGCCAGGCAGTTTTACAGGTAAGCAGCCTGTAACAAGTATCCGAAAACCATCTGATTTCTCATGACAGTTTCACAACTGCTGATCTGTACCTCAGTCATTGTTAGTTTGTAAATTGACTGTTCAGTGCACATGCAGTCGAAATTGAGTCGCCTGGGCCACTTGATACAGAAAATTTTGCATCATATGTATGTAAATAGTGTTCAGGCATGCTTCAGATTTTGATTAAGTTAGCTTGCCATGGATTTTGTGTCAACATTTACGTTAGCAGGTTCGGAATGTGCTGATGTATGAAGTCATATGATTTCCAGTTTCTGTTAAATTTTTTGTCACAAGTGATTGTGTGTATTTGTGGAACCCTATGTGCAGCTGTATCTGAGAGCAGATCTGTATTTCAGTCAATGCTCCCAAGAGAGTCCAGTTCAAAAGAGTTAGACAGTGGTTTATTGTCTATCATCAGTTTTCCTGCTTTTGCTGTTGATGATCCGCAGTTGATTCAACTCACAAGGGCAGCTATTATATCAAAACTCCAAGGACGATATGGTTGCAAAAGGTTTCTTCGTGATGGGCATAAGACACCACAAGAGGTAAAGCTGCATTATTTGTTTAGCATTTTGCAAGTAATGTACAATACAGTGAACAGGCGTGTTGAAATTCAGCAGGGGTTTATTTCTTTTGTATCTTTATTATTCACTTATTTCTTCCTTTCCTAAATCCGTGATGTGCCCTTATCATCTTCCTGCATTAAAAAAGTGTAGTCAGGTACATTCTTATCCTTTGAATGACACACTTTTGAACATAAAGCTGCTGTCTGTGTACCTACTTGAAGACTACATGTTTATGTGAAAACAGCATGTAAGTGATGCTGTATAGTCATATATGTGGTTGATTGTTAACTTCTGGTTCTTCAGAAGTCTGTGGTAAGGCTTAATGTATAATTTAATGTAATAATGTTATATTGGACATTGTCCAGTGTTTGATATGCATTTGAAATACACATTGCTTGCGGATTTGGCTACATCACCAGCTTCAGGTGATTGGTTCATGTCATACTGACTCTTCAGTGTGATTGTATTCTAAGATTAGTGATAGCAGTTGGGATTGAACCTGAGGCCTTTATGATACTAGGCTAGTGTGTTAACTACAAGGTCACAATGTAATGAATTACCATTTAAAGAATCATTAACTAAGTCTGGAATGGAATCCTTCTTTGAAGGTAAACATTGTTCATTTAGTTGACCTGTTACAGATCTGTGTTCATATGCATGAATACACTCAGGAAAATGCCCCTAGAAACTTATTTTGTTTATTTAGGCAACATGGAAGGTTACTGCATTTTTAAGACATTCTTATTAATCGATTTACTTCCCATAAAATGCTTTTTATTTAATAATTTTATCTTTATTTGTTTAAATACATTTTTCATAAACCATGTGCTAATAATTAAATACCCACCCCAGTGGGATAAAGGTTAAGAATTTCCTTGTCTTATGTGGAACCTGAAAGTTCATTACCTCATGCACAAGCACCAGCTCCTATACCCTGTCATAATTCAGTTGAATCCAGTATAAACATTATCACTTTCCGAGATGCTTGATAGCATTATCCTCCCATCTGTGCCTAGTTTTTCCAAGTGACTTTTATCCTTGACAGTTTATGGTTAAAAAATTACATGCATCTCTTACCTCTCCCATGCAGGCTATATGTGTTCTGCCCTTCCCATCATTGGTTTCATGATCCTAATAATGGGTGAATGGTACAGTTTATAAGCTCCTCATGTAATTATGTCCATGTGTGGTACTTCACCTGTTTTGTTTCAATGTTTCATTTGATTTTTTTAAAGAATTGCCAAATTTCTCTTTATTTTCTAATTTTAGGATCCCAATCGCCTATACTATGAGCCATGGGAACTGAGAATGTTTGAGAACATTGAGTGTGAGTGGCCATTATTCTTCTGCTACCTTATACTAGACTATACTTTCCAAGGCAACAAGAATGCTGTCACTGAATATACAGAAGCCCTGGAAGAGGCAAGTTTGTAATATAGATATCTATTTTAGTCTATATTAAGCCAAATAAATATATTACCATTGGAAAATTTGTGGTGTATTATGTAGTTCATGTTCTTTTAAATGAGAATGAATTATTGACGTGATTTAAATAGGAGCAAGTATGATACATCCAGTTGATTTTCATCTACATACCCTTGTGAGACTGTTGTTGACCAGTTGGTATTGGTGGGTGGTGGTTTTAGATTCAACTGCTGTAGCAAGTTTTTAAACACAAATTGCTGTCCATGGGGGTTATTTAGTGTTTGTGTAGTTTTTCTTGGTTTAAAATATTTTATTTCTACAAATAAAGCACTCGTAATAATCATGAATAACTCCAATAAAATACAACTGAATCACCTTTTTTCCTTTGCTGCTGTTCTGAGTTTTCTGTTTATTGCTTTTTATTAAAAATGTGAATTATGGTGATGTGTGATAAGGATGTTGTGTTAACACCTTTACTCCCAGCTAAACTGCTGGCCCAACCATTTTTAAACTACTTACAAGGCTCTAAAACACTTTAAAATAACTATTTTTATGTGTCAAAGGAAATAATTGAAAAACTTGCTAATGCAAACCCCTTACAGTGACTAAAGCAGAAACTGTGTGATCAAACTGTGGTCAGAAGGTACTGTTTTTGTTTTTCTTGCACCTTGTTCTCATCCTACCATGGTTGGATACGAGAGTAAGTGTATTAAGAGTTGATATGTTTCTGACATTGCTTAAAAGAGTGAATGTTGGCTAGTGATGTGGGAAGTCAGATTCTCAGTACTTGAAACTTCAGTCACTATTAAACTGTTAGTGGATGCTTATGGAGGACAGAAAATTATTTATTGTAAATCATGTATCATGTAATTGAATTACATTTAATTAGGTGGGTGTGTAGTTCAATGTGACCTTCTTATGTAACCCAGATGGTTATTATTGTTGCTCTTATCATCATCGTAATCATCATTTGTAATTAATTTTGTGATGGTAATTTGTTTGGGGTATTTTTGTTTAGTTTGGATTTTGAAGGAAGTTTTAACTGTGTAGATTATGATACGAACAGAGGATAGCTTGAAGCTTGTGCCAGAATTGTATGCTGTTCCAAAAGACAAAGTAGCAGGCGAATACCGTGAACCAGGTAGCCAGGAACGAGTTGCCTTAGGACGCTGTCCATTCTTATGGGCCCAGTCACTCTACATACTGGGTAAACTTCTACAAGAGGTAAGCTTCATTTATTGTATGCCAAACAGAGACTACTGGTATAGAAGTATAACTCATTTGCATATGTAAGCATACCTGCGAGCTCTCATCCTGGAGACCATGTGGATCCTGCTGCTATATGTTGAGTGATATTGTAGTGGTTTAATAGGTTTTGTTGGGTGCAGATGTCTTCTGTAGACAGTTAAAGCACTTTTACATACTTCTTGACAGCATATTTCAATAATTATTATGATCGCCTACCTATGGCAGATGTCCTGAATTGGGGAAGGGTGTGAATGAGCTAATATTTAAAAAGTTTGGATGTGATTTCAACTGCTTCCTCAAATATTAGATGTACAGTCTGTCAGTGTGGTGACAGGCAATGAGAATAGAGCCAACACACTGAATGTCATGTACATTAATTGTACGTTAGACAGTGAACAGTGTCCAATATACTTGAAGTATACCAGTTTGACTATTCTTACAAAGCTTCAGAGCACAAAACTGAAACTCACAGCCCATCAGTTTATTCTACATGGCCTTCTCACTTTTTTTTTTCAATTATACAAGGTGGGCTATGTACATATCAATGTAACATTGGGGCATAACCATTGTTGCCATGGAAAAGCACTTAGTATTAAATATTTTGAGTGTCTTTTTGTAGCCATAGTTATCCATCAGGCAAAACAAATGTGCTGTATTATATTGTCATCCGTGGCCTCTTTGGTTGTACTGTAGTTTTACACATTATCTCATAAATGGAATGATTTTCAGGAAAAAGTTTTGAACCTAAAATGTGTGTTTTGATTTTCTCTACAATTTTGTCTAAAACATTTCTCATTATAAGAAGAATTCAGCAAGATATTGTTATAAATGTACAAACATCATCATGTAAAGTACCCGTTATTCTAGCCACATTTTAATCAAACTTGTTTCCTGCATAGATTTTCAAAAAATAATCAAATATCAAATTTATAAAAATCCATCCAGTGGGAGCTAAGTTGTTCCATGCAGACAGATGGACCGACATGATGAAGCTAATGGTTGCTTCTCACAGTTTTGTGAGTGCGCCTAAAATATGGCCTGGTTCAGTGTTGAAGTCTATTTCAACATTTGTCGTGTGCCTTAAGACTTAAAAAGCTTTTGATATTCCTGGATGGTGAGCTTACATCAGCAGAGAGATAACATTTCAGTAAAGTTTTAGATCTAGTAATTAGAATATATTTTGATTTTGGTATCAAAATTGTGCAGTATTCTTAATGTTATTTTGTTTTTAACAAAGATCCAAGTCTTCTGGGATATGACATTGTGTTACTGAGTGAGTGAAATGTACCATATCTTCCTGTATAGTGACTCTTCGTGGACTGCTTGACCCTGAGATGAAGACACTGTGAACCTTTTAAATGCTGGGATATACTCACCCAAATACACACACTCATCACATTTACAAGTCTTGAATCTTCAGTAACACTGCTGTGATAACCTCATATCTTGCACACAGTAGTGTCTTTATTTCTTAAAATTCTGTGTGGCTTATCTTAAATTTCAGACGTACCCATTTAGCCCATATACTCTATGAGTTTGAGGTTTGTGCTTTAGAGTTACTGGTTACGTGATTTCATTTGCATTTGGTGTATCTTCTTTTTCTTTCTCACATCACTTCACTCCACATGGTCTACCAGCAACCAAGTCTGTCTGCATGTCCTTGTTCTTTCCAATCCATGTCACTTTCTTTCCATGGTCTTCCTTCTGTGTGACTTTAATCCTAACCTGTTTTTCCTGTTTGTTATAACTTGCATCTGATTCATACCTCAGTCATGAGACCAGTCACCTTGACCAACGTCTTGTTGTTTTTCTATGTCATGAACAGTATAGCACCTAAAAAACATGCCATGGTTAATTTGTAACATGTCTCTCCTCCTATTGAAATCATCATGCAGTACATAGTTATGTTCTGGGGGTGACATCTAGTATTGTGGTATTTACATTACAAGTTTTGGACAAACCCAACACTAAGTTACACGGTGTCACATCCCAGAAAACCGTAAACTTCATACTCACCTCTGTTCAACCAAATGTTGTGGAAGAACCCACCTGTCAAATCACGTATCATATCTTAATACTCACTTCAGTTCAATCAGATATTACAGACGAACCCACTAATCATATTACTCTGTGTCACATCCTAGAAAACTGGTTGAGATGTTAGTATTTTTGGTGTGTATTTCATTACATCCTGGCTCTAAATATTTACCTGGAGGCCAGCTGTTCTGATCCTATGCTTAGTTTTCCTCACCGGTTGCAGGTGAATGTTAGCATAGTGCACTCATATAGGCCACACCATTTTCTACATCCTTTCCAGTTTATCACTCATAGATCGTTCTTCTGTTTGGCATTAAATAACCTAGACATTCGACAGTGCATCTGAAATAAAGCATTAATATGTTAGGTTGTATATCAGATGACATAATATGAGCGTCTGCTTAGTGTTATATGAAAGCAAACTTGTGGGTTACATTTTTCTTAGGGTTTTCTGGCTGTTGGTGAGCTGGATCCATTGAATCGTCGATTATGTTCAGAGAAGAAGCCAGATGTGGTAGTTCAGGTGGTGATCTTGGCTGAAGATAATGATATTCGTGAGAAGTTACGACAGCATGATATCATAGTGCAGACTATTGATGAGGTTGCTCCAATTGAGGTGCAACCTGCTAGAGTGCTAAGTCATCTCTATACATACCTAGGTGAGTTAAATACAGTATTAACTCCGGTGTTAAGAATTTTAGATCACATTACTACCCATTCTGTATTATGAGGAACATAGGTGTCCACAGGGCATTGAAGAAATTCTGTGGTTAAACTTTTTGAATCATGGATTGTGGGTGTCAGTTTAATCAGGAAGATTAGAGAGATGTGATCTTCTGGATTATGACAGTGTTGTTATGTAGGTGAGCCAAAGTAACGTAGTCAGTAAAGCAACTAGGCTATGTGCTGGACGGTCCAAGGTTCAAATCCTGGTAGGGGCAAGAGATTGTTCTCTTCTGCAAATCATCCAGACTGGCTCTGGGGCCCACCCAGCCTCCTGTTCAGTGGGAACATGTGCTTTTCCCCAGGGGTGAAGCTGCCGGGGTGTGAAAGCACTGACCTCCATCTACTGCTGAGGTTAAGAATGAGTGGAGCTATACCTCTCCTTCCCCTATATTTCTTCATGGCGTGGACAGGGGAAAACTTTACCTTTACCTTTTAGTTATGTAGGTCTCAAAAGAAACTGCGGTGGTCAGGATGGATAGATGGAGGCAGTAACTTTCTCTGAAACCTTGGTAAAGCCCTACCGAATTACATTGTGTGCCACTGAAGAAGACCATGTAGTCATTACTTGTAAATGTGAATACCTCAGTGCTCATCACTCATCGCATAAGAAAGATAGTTCTGTTAGCACACAGTTCTTTATGCAGTTGAGACAGGTGTGTAAAATAAGCCAAGAAACATGTATATTAATTAAAAGTTTGTTTAACATAAATGGTGAGTTGTACTTGTGCTTACACCAATATAAAACTGAAGGCACTGACAATTTTTTCTAGGTCGAAACAAGAAACTTGGACTGTCTGGACGCAGATCTCGTGATGTTGGAATCTTGAGCACTAGTAAGCTGTACTCTTTACATGATCGGGTTTTTGCCTTCACACCACAGGTTAGTGTTGCCTCCACAATATTTTTACATACACACACATATGAATATACAGTTATCAACCGACATTACATCATAGTTCTTTCTGAGACTCGTGATGTAAGTTGAAACAGTTTCCCCTGAATATAGTGTTAAAATGGGTAGGACGTTTCCAGTCAGTCTTTTTTTCACCAAAAAAGAAGATGTATTTGTACATGTACTCACAAAAAATTTACAGAAAATATGAAATCTGACAAACAAATGGCAATTTAAGGAGGAGGCATTTCCTCTTGAACTGTTGGCTGGTCATCTGCAACATAATCTCCAGTATCCAACAATACATGTGATTATACGTGAAGCGCTGAAGATGACCTGAAGAAATCAAGCACTGCAGCCTGGCAAGACAAAGACCTCTGCTTCTCCTTTGGAATCACCTCACAGCAAGCAAGCATTCTTGTAATTCCTTGTCTGGTTGTTTCTGTATTCTGCTCGTTCATATCGATGGCCTCAAACTCCTTGATGCCAGCTTCAGTGAGTCCAAGCCCCTGAGCACTGAAATTACTGTGCTCCTCTCTCTTTAGCATCAGGCCCAGGTCCTTAGTTTCTTTAAGGGTGCTTTGCTTCCAAGTTACAAGGTATTTTGAGTGTGAGCTCCTGATCATGGGAGTTCAGATACTCAAAGACATGTTTAGCATAACATGTATGAATTCCCATGCCTGGCTTAGTATATTGGGTGTGGGGGCAAACAACATAGATGCAGAACAATGAAAGTCAAGACAACATAACTTGGGGGGATTACTGTACTAACACCCATTATCTGGGAAACTTGGGACATAAGGCTTTCAACCAGAAGGCAGCATTAAATGGTATTTAGGATTTCTGCTTCATAGTTTAGAGGTTCCAATTTTTAGTCTTGTCTCAGTTGCTTTATATCATGGTAAAAGATAAAGCTTTCCCTTTTCACGCAGTGCAGGTATATAGAGGAGGGGAAAAAAGAGGTATAGCTTCACTTGTTTTTAACCTCGGCACTAGATAGAGGTTAGTGGTTCACTAAACACCCCAGCCACTGTACTCCCTGGACAGAACCCCAGTACCCATTCAGTGGAAGGCTGGGTGGGCCACAGAGCCAGTCTGGGCAGTTTTTGAGGAGAGAAAATTTCTTACTCCTACTGGCATTTGAACCCAAGACCATCCAACCAGTAGCCTAGTTGCTATACCAACTATGTGACTCTGGCTGCACCATCTACCATCGTCATTGTATTTTGTGTCATAAGTTTCTCCAAGCGAATTCTAGGATAGTGCCATAAAATAGGACACAACTGCTTTATTCCACACCCTCTTTATTTTGTCATTCAAAATTGTTTTCCCATTTGATGCTGAGTGAATGACCTGTGCAGTTTAGAAAGCATTGTTAAGTTATCTAAGGAATGACTTTGGCATGCGAGCTTTCTTTCGTCAGTGATTTCATCTTGATTGAAGGCACAAAATAATCAGCACCCCCTGGAGGTGCTAAGCTTTGAACATTGTTAGGACCATCACTTCATTTTGCAACACAAATGCCCACAAGTTTTATTAATGTGTCTTGTGAGTTTAAATGTGCTATAAATTTTTTGAAACTCCTCTTGTATCCAACAGTTTAAAAAGTCTTAATTTCGGAATGACAGGGAATGAAAATGCTTTCATTGTTTGTCCAGATAGTGACCAAGCTCTATGCCAGATATTGTTAGGAACATCAGCTGAGTTGAGTGGTCCATATAGCATGTGAGAGTGAGGAGAATTGCAAAATTTTGTTTTTAAAGCCTGAAGGAAAGAGGCCACATTGAAGACCTGGGCATAGATAGAAGGTTTTAAAATTCATTTTAAAGAATAGGAATAAGTGTGGATTGGATTTATTTGGTTCAAGGCAGAGATCAGTGATGAGCTAGTGAGAAAAACAATGAACCTTCGGGTCACATAATATTCTGGGATTTTCTAGGTTATTTAATTGTCATTTTCGTCAAAAGGCATCTACTCCATATAGTTAATTAGTTTTTTATTTTAATGTCTCCTGAAATCTTCCTTTTAGTTGACAGACTTGACTCGTTTCTACATCGCATCTGATTACGAATTGATGATTGACATATTCAAGAGTGAATTGAATTTCCTGAAGTCTTCTTGGCAGAACATGTTAGGCCACCCACTTGTCATCATGGCAATGAAGAGCATTCATCTAGGTACATGGTGTGATGGTGTGTGCTTCCATTCATTTTTTGTTTTTATGTCTTTTATGCTTGTCTACCTGTCCTGCTGAAAGTGGCCAGGTTGGAAACAAGGTTTTTAGTTTCTTTGTGCTTGAAATACTGTTCGTGTCTCATAATCTGTATGTGCAGAGCTGTTGTGACATTTAAACATTTCTAACACATTCCAAAACAAATATTATGTTACAGGGAGAAAGAGGGATGGTATGAAAAGAGACAAGACCAATCAGAATGGTGGGTTAGATTTAATGGCAACACTATTGAGGAGTACCTTTATCTGTCTGACTTTCAGAGTTGGTACACTTCCATCCACCTGAAGACAAGCCATATCCAATCTCTGAATTGTGATATGTCTTTTTGGTGCATTCACAATTAAAAGTTCCAGTATTGAAGCATTAGTTTTGTTATATTTGCCTCTACAACCTCATGTAGCCACTCAGGAACTATTGAATGTGTTTAATGAGGTTTTATAACATAGAACTGTACTAAATATCCTTGACATGTTCCAGTTTGGTTTCAAATCAGACACATGAAGATATACTTGTTTTTCTGCTCTTATTTCAAGTGTAACTTGCAAAATGTTTGAACAGAAGTTGTACAAAAAATTAAACACAGTTTGTACTTGGTGTACTTTTTCTGTACTGGAAAGTATTGCAGTTTGCAAGATATCCTGCTGTGTTGTCCAGATAATGAGAAATATCCCATATTAGTAACAGGTCATTGTTGCGTACCTTAAGCGGTATATTATATAACTTGTCTAATTGAAACCTTATTATTAGGTAACCTAAAAATTAGATCCATTCCATCAACATTGCTTCACTTACTCGTTTTGATCACATACTTGTATTGTTGAAATAATATTACATTGTAGGTTGTGGTCTTCTGGGCTGTTACACCCTTGCAGCTGGTTGCCAATGTTCCGGAGAAACCATATTGATTAGGATGGAGGATGCAGGGTTTTACTGAAACATTGGTAACATGGTGCTGTAACTCAAAGGACCATAATCTAATTCAACACCATCATGAAAACACCAAGTGTCATGTAATGTTTTATCTCATTCCTCCCTAAACCCTAATTTCATAATGTATGTTTTGGGCATTTTTTAACATCCAAGCAGAGACAGAACTAGGGTAATGATATCAAAGTTTTATTTATTCATCAACTGATGCGCTAATGAGTTGTCTTAAAAAATAATATTAAAATTTACATTAAAACAGCTCCGACATGTTTCGGTGTTACAGTTACACCATCATCAGGGAGCGCATTAATTTGTGCTTACTAAAGTTAGTTGTTAAAATAGTCCATTAAAATAAATTACACTACATTACATTACATTAGTGCATTACCTTACATTAGTGCAAAGAAAGTGAGATGGCTCATTCTTTGTGCTTCTCATTTGATTGTATATTTTTGTGACTTTCTGGTCCCACCAGTACGTGAGCACTGCTTATTTCGCCAGGTTACGGACCTGTGCAAAGTGGCAAAGCACGTGCACTCAGAAATCCTTTCTGAGAAACTGTGCGATGAATCATATTATGCACTTGTTTACCTTCCATCTTTATTGCCTGGCCATTAAATGCCAATCTAGCTACCGATGGCTGGAGTTATTTTCATTAAAATCCCCACGCATGTACCTGTGTGGGACAGCATTGTCCCTTTCAACCTTTATTGTTCAAATGGGACTACCATGCCCTCTTCAGCCAATAAAGGTTATGGCTTATGTTGTGGTCTTGTAGGTTATGACACTATGCAGTCTGGTAGGTACCAATGTATTATGACAAATGGTACATCCGTCTTCAGTGTCTTTAAGCAGGATGTTCCCCAGAAACACTGGTATCCCCTCACCAGACCATATGGTGTCATAACCCTCAAGACCACAATGTGGATCTTTGCTACCTTGAAGACCTAACTTTTATTCTACTATTGTTATTACACAACTGAATTTATCTGTAGTCAGAAGTGTTTTTTAAACTTAACCTTATATAACAAATTATGACACTAAATTTGAATTTGGCAGAAGTTGTTGTTGTTATTTTTGTTTCTTCGTCTCATGAACTGGAGTAGTTAATGAAGAGGTTTTTCAGAATTTGCTAGTTCTGTTTCTGCCCCAGGATGTGATTAATTTATGAATTCTATATACATCTTCCTTGCACTTGTATAAAGTTGTAGGTTTTGATAAAAATTTCCACTCCTGAGAATGGCTAGTATGTTGAAACTAATGCATGGTGGATTCTTTTCCTTTGTTGCTTGTTGTCTGTCTCACCATCAAGAACAGAATACAGATCTGGAATGGTATTACACCATGAATGACATGGATCTGCTAGCCAACAATTTCAGCAGTGATCTCGCTTTCCTAACGATGAACTGGCGTTACATGCTTGGAAGACCAACTGTCACGATGATTGCTCATGCTGGTTTGATGGGTAATATTTGTTTCTAACATAATTTTAACTTTCAGAATTTCACAGATCACAAGAATGTACAAGAGCATCTGGGTGGTAGCGTTTACTGTCTGCTGTCCACTTTCTTACTGCCTTGTGAAATGATGGAAATGTAACTTACAGTATAGGAGAAAATGTTCCCATAAATAAAGGTGGTACTTAACAAAAGGCATTGGTCGTATAGTATCATGACACATTTCTGTCCACATGTAATATCCATTCTTATAATCATATCATCCTCTACAGTGTTATAGTCTTCAGGTTTGGTCACTATATGATGTGGTTGGCAGGTACCTGCCTTCCATATTGTACACTGTTACAGTCTTCAGGTTTGGATGCTGTTTGATGGTAGGTACCTGCCTTCTATACTGTACATTGCTACAGTCCTCAGGTTTGGACACTATGTGATGTGATTGGCAGGAACCTGCCTTCCATACTCTACAGGTTTGGACACTGTGTTATGTGGTTGGTAGGTACCTGCTTTCTATACTGTATAGTGCTACTGTCCTTAAGTTTGGTCAGTGTGATGTGGTTGGCAAGTACCTGCCTTTACTGTAGAGTTTTACAGTCCTGAGGTTTGGGCCCTGTGTGATGTGGTTGGTGGGTAACTGCCTTCCATACTGTACAGTGTTACAGTCTTCAGGTTTGGTCACTATGTGATGTGGTTCGTAGGTACCTGGCATCCATACTGCTTAATGTCACAACTTGAAGACCACAGCATGAATTCTTATTGCTATCGAAAGCTCAGCTTCCTGTTTTGGTATTTTTTAAGGCAGACTTTATATTTGTCCACTTTGTATTTCACTATAGCTCTGCATGTAAAAGCTTTGTGTGATAGTTAATTTAGATAAACAGACTGTGAATTCTTTACATCCAGGTTTTGAGGTAACTTAACTGGAAATTATTTTCCATGTGACTGTAATAACATCTACTAAAGAGAGTCCTCAGGATGGGAGAATAAAATCTCTTTGTCATTACCAGCATCTAAGTTTGGGATGTGTCATCCATTGTGTACCCTATCAGTAGTTATACCCAAAGTTCCAGGTTTTTGTGTGTATGGTCTGTGCGTGTGCACACGCATGCATATGTGAATGTCTGTGTTGCCTTTTAGTCCTAGGGACATCCCATAATTATGCTCAAGTATCAAACACTTTAGTTTTTGCTTCACATTGAAATTGCCTACTCCAAGATATGAAAGACCACCATTTTTGGCATTGAGTTTCAACAGGGTAGTTATCATCTGTATTGAAGTGTACCAGTGTATGTGCAGTATTAGGCTAGTTGTAATGATAATCAAGGAAGTTATTTGAAAGTTATTGCGCAGATATTACATATTTCCTTTGTATATAAAGGCTGAATTTACTGTTTTCAGATCAAGGGAAACTCCCATTAGCCCTGTTAACAACAATGAAGAAACTGAAGAGTGGATATATCAATGGAACCAGGTACTCGATATTACAGTGAACTGTAATATTTCATTTTCCTTCCTTTCATCTTATATGGATGAACAATCCATACAAAGTCATTAGGTATCGCCTGATTTGTACACTGTTGGGAATGTTCAACTGACTTGAAACGGTGGTCTGACATACTTTTTTTTTCAGTGACAAAAAGTAATGAACCATTGCAGCAAGGATTTTAAGTTTGTAATTGAAATTGGATATAAAGATATCTTGATTTATTTTTTAGGGTTACTCTGGGAAACCTCAATGATTTTCTTAGTACATCATGCATCACCAATTTAAGCTTCCTTGGTAGCCAAGAGGATGGTTTGCCAGATAGTAAGTATATAATCTTTAATATTGTTATTAATCTTTAATAATGTTATTCTGCTTTAGTATGGGTAAGTATTGTGGTCTCTCATACTAAAGAAAGAACAGAGGCTGAGAATATTCAAAAATAGGATACTGAGGGAATATCTGGAGGGAGGAAGTGACAGGAGGATGGAGCAGACTGCAAAAGTGTGGAGATCCATAATTTTTAACATTCTTCACCAAATTTTGTGAGGATGTTTAAGTAGAGTAGAATGAGATGGGTAGCACAGGTAGCATACCAGGGGGATGTGAGAAATATATACAAAATTTTAGTAAGAAGAACATGAGGTAAGAGATCACTTGGCATATCTCAGGACAAATTAGATGATAATATTAAAATTGATCTTGTATACACTCTTTTCAGTAATAATGTGGATTAGTATGCCTTGTGTGTGTGTGTGTGTGTACTTGAAATAAAGATTCTTTGCCCATATGAAAACCTTTCCCTTGGCAGCAGTTCTAGGACACCCTAGTTGAAGATTTGCAGTTTTATACTTTGAACAAAATGTACTAAAACTTGGACCGATTATTCTTCATATTAACTAACTTCATGGTGTAGCCTTTGTTGAAACGTGCTGATAATTATTCAACTGGTGAGGAAATTCCCAACTTGTAAGGACCCTGAAAGTTTGTCACTGTTTTAACAAATTCCTGCATTGATCCCCAGACAATGCAGCCAAGTCTGAAGCTCCATGTAAGAATTCATAACATGCTACATTTCATGGCAAAGGTTTGATAGCCCCTGTGCATGCAGACCACTCTTTTTGAGCTGTTTATTACTGCCTGTTTCACATATCGTCAGTCCTTCATGTTTTGATATTGCCCATATACTCTATCAGTAGTAACATGCTGAATGTGCAAGTTTAAAATATGTGGTATATAAATTGCTACTGGACCATGTGTGTTGTTGCACATTTTAATAGATGTATTTAAAATTGAATGTTTAAATTAACTTTTCCCTAGGGCTTAACCCTCAAGTGCAGATGTACTTGGAAGAACACTTACTGAAGTCACTTACGCCTCGTTCACAACTTTTGAATCGTCCAGCCGTACGTAAAGTAAGCACTGTGAAGCGCCGTATGTCAGTGAAGGGTGCCATCAAGAAGACTCGATCCATAACAGTAGAACGTAAGTATGACACTTGTTTAGATGTAGTATGAGAACTTAACTGTAGATAAAGTAATAGTACAACAATATAGCTGCTTCCATGCTAATCTTTATTCCATTCTTGTGTGATGACACTGTGTTGTGGACTTATGTCTCGGCAGTCCACAGAAATTAACCATTCTATGCTTAAACGTGAAGTGACTAAACAGGTATCTGGCAGTGCTGTATATAGTTCTGGACCATAAGGTAAAAGAAAATTGAGGTAACTTACCTTGAAAAGGGAATAAATTTCTGTATTGAAATCTTCTCAGATGAAAAGCTGCATCAGTGTTTAGTTTAAAAGACGTGTTTTGTAGACCTTCTGTCTTTATCAGTAGGGTTGATTTAGGGTAGGAGCAACGTGTAGATGAAGATGTGTATGGAGCATTGATGGAATGATACTGACGGGAAAACCAAAGTGCCCAGAGAAAGACCTGACCCAGTGCCACCTTGTGCACTACACATCTCACAAGGGCTGACCTGGGACCAAACCCCTGGCTTTGCAGTGAGAGTTCAGCATATTTAGGGACTGACCATAAGTCACTGAGTAAGCATCAGTCACTTGTATGCCTCTTGTTAGTGTCTTGCACACAACAGGAGAGCAGAGTAATTCAACAGTCCTGATTGCCGCTGCAGACCTAATTGCCTGTCACTAAACCTCTTAATGCCTGGTGGCCAATCTGTAGGCCACTGGTACTCATGCATGTTATGCCAGCAGGTGATCTATCAGCTTCCATATTAAGTGCAGTAATTGCCCTTCACATCCACGAGATTTTAGCAGCAATTGCATTATTGAATAGTGTGACTGCTTTACTCACTATGTGTCTCAGTAATTCTCTGTTTCAACAGGGTATCAGTTTTTTGCATAACCGACCCATACAGCCTGGCAGTAATATGGTTGACCTTGAGAAGTATCCCTCTTCCGTTCATCCCTTTATACCGATCAGGTTTCCTGTTGATTGTATATCAGTCAGTCACAGTGTGAAATACTACACATCGCAGAGTTGTACATACTGACACCAGAAAGTGCTTTAGTTACCACACCTTAAAGATAGAGAAAGCATGTTTTTCTGATACATGACATCATATCATCATTCAAGAAAATTAGTAGACTGAGAGGTTGACAACACAAGAGTGTTAATTTCATTTTCTTCTTGGCATTTTCTTGTTCTTGTGTGTTCTCATTCTTGTAGTCCATAACTGTTCAAATTTACAGCTTTCTGGGATATGACCTCACATTCTGTGGTAGATGTATGCCAGCATTGCAGAGAAAACTACTGTCTGTTTTTACGCAAAAGATGGAAGTGGTGGGCTGGA
>Ga0123352_10006708_pt1 | contig 17686 bp, 17 predicted proteins | sample TergutLab28metaG_FD_89700 | JGI IMG/M metagenome (GOLD analysis project Ga0123352, IMG submission 89700) | Labiotermes labralis P1 segment gut microbial communities from Petit-Saut dam, French Guiana - Lab288 P1 | ecosystem: Host-associated > Arthropoda: Insects > Digestive system > Gut ... | reverse complement strand
TCTTGAGTGATGACCACATGTGCTTGACCTGGTCGTGGCATGTCCGCTGTACTCACACGTCCATGACGAAAATCACTACACCATCGGAAAACTGCAGTACGTGACATACACTCAGTCCCATACTCATTCTTCATTCGACTGTAAATGTAGGTTCCACTAACACCTTCTGCCGACAAAAATTGGATTACTGCACGCTGAGCCTGTTCGGAGGAATCCATGGCAGGATTGTTAACTGTTATCTCGCTTCTGTTTCAGTCAACAACACACAGCCGCTATCAAGTGTATACCAAATTTCTCCTGACATACACTGCCATCTACCGGAGAAATCGCAAAGTTCTACCACTGGGAATAACGGCACTCCAACCTCAGTCCCACTTTTACTTGGGCACGCCTTATAATTGTTATGTTTGTTCAGTGGTTACTGTTTCATTGGTTGGCTTGTTGACAGTGCTGTAGGCAAGATTTGTGGTCATGTTTTGACTAATACAGGCATGAGTGTCTTATGGGTTTATCTGAAGGGTATGAGACTGTAATCTGTTGGGTACAGTAAAGACAAAGTTGTTCTGTATCTGCCATGAAGGAATATGGAGAGTGGAGTTATAGCTGCACTTATTCTTAACCTTTGCACCAGTGGCAGGTGAGTGGTGTCTTCATGCCCTGGCAGCTTTGCCTCTGGAAAAAGAGACCCCCGGTGCACATTGAGTAAGAGGCCTTTAAAATTTGTTTCATTAAATGCAGAATCAAGTGATGGAATGCCAGAATTAAGAATAAGATTTCATAGTTTTGAATGTTCATGTCTGGCAAACCTGAGTTGTATCTTGACAATTGGTGTTCCATTCTTGAAGCTTTCATGGAAATTAAATTCAATAAAATTTTGGACTGATGGCCATATCAGGCGCTTTGAGTAAGCCAACATTTCAGAGACCTATTACGGGTTCTGATGATGGAATAAAAGTTAGTTTCTGCAATGGTGGTTAACTCAAACGACCTGATGCAGCTGTTGGCTAAGAGGAGATTTTGTTCAGAAATGTACCTTTCTCACAGCCTTATCAGTGCTTAAGCATTAAACAGGAATTTATTGAACAGTTACTGTATAGTTGAAGGTAATATTATTTCAAGTCTGTGTTAGAAACCAGTATGATACATAACAAACTAAAATCCCCTTTGTACTAACATGCAGCATCTCCTGTCCTATGCTAACCTCTGCTTTTCTCACTGTCCAGCTGCCTGGGTGACTGTTCCAGGGTTGCTGTATGGCATGAGCATGCTTCCCACTGATTTTTTGCGATTTCTGCACTAGAACATATGTGCCCAACTCCTGATCACTAGCCTAGGCAACCCTGTGCTGGTGGTCAGAGAAGCTGAGTCTCCTGCTGGACTGCATACCGATAAATTCAAAGCCACTATTTTTCTTCCATAAATGGCTTAATACAATCCAACACTGATGTAATCTTCCTATTTTGCATAGTGAATTCCTAAGTATTCTTGTCCAACGGCGGAGTGATGTGCACTCAAATCTTGCTTGTCGCTGAAGTGACAATGTGTGTGATTAGAACACACATTCCTTTACAGTAGACTAAGACCCTTGGATAGCCAGCTTACGCTCGCCATGGTTACTTCACCAGGCAACCAGCACATTATTAAGCTACAGAATCTGCACAGTTACCAATGTGCAGCACATTATGTACAAAACTGCATTTCCTGAACAGCCACCAACAGTCCAGTACTGCACACTCTGTATATTTCATTATTCATATTAAACAATTCAGCTGAACTCTTAGAACACACAACCAGAATGGTGACCCCACACATTTGGAAGAGATCAGCATCAGTCGTCATGAACACAAAACTTGTCAGTTACGGAATCTTTCTTACTGGCCCTTCCTAGTGGCTCACAAAGGCCATAATACCGTCCATAATATCCTCTGGACTAGGTCATATACACAGAACTCCACAGCTTCCTTGCAGGCATTGTATATGTACATGGAATACTCATTAAGTAAAATTTTATGGGTTATAAAGATTAAATGAGATGTACTTACATTCAAATTTAGTTCATTTGTTTCCACGGAAGAACCAATATTTTGCAACATAACACTGATGTATATGTACCACTTTGGCACAAGCTTAATTATTTAATTGCAAGAGAAAATAAGGGCTGAAATATATATATATCTGAAACTTCACAAACACCCCTTTGCCTTCTACATTATTGTGGAAGCAGCCATCTCCTAAGTACTGATTCAGTGGCCCAAACATTTTATCTGTTGTGTCTTACCACCCCTTGCCAATGCTACTGCGTACCAAATAGTGGAATGCTTCATCAACACAAAACTTGCCAGGTAAGTAGTTTAACTTACTGCCCACTCTTCTTGTGTGTGTGTGTATATATATATATATATATATAAAATGTGTATGTGTATACACACACACACACATATATACAAATGCAACTCACCTGCTGCATTCACTCTGTCCAGCCCTGTGAATGCTGTTCTTGTCCTTCCCCTCTGTGACAGGATAATATTTATGTCTGTTGGGAGGTGTGTATGGAAGTGTAAGGCTACCACGTTATTCACCGATTACTTGCATGACCTAACAAAACAAAAGATGACACAATATATCCAACTGTACAACAACAAACAAATTTAATGCATCTGTACTGACAGTGACACAGTAAATCAGCCAATTACAGTACTTATTGATAAAGAACACAGCCATGAGACGCAAATGAGCACGCAGATAACAAAAGAGTAGCCTCAATTATCATCTTGGCAGCCAATGAGGTGTGAACAAGTATACTACAAACGAGTGACAAAAGAATATTTTGGATACCAAAGAGAGGTATGACCACAAATACTGTAAGCAAATAAGTGGCCTGAATGACCATTTTGGGAGACTAGAGGTATGGTCGAGCATAATGTAAATGAATGATCGGCCTGAATGAGCATTTTGGGAGACAATAAGAGGCATGAACAAAAATGGTAAACAAACAAGTGGCCTGAACTAGTACTTTGGAGTTTACAAGAGGCATGAACGAACACACTGTAAAGGAATGAGTGGCCTGAGTGAGCATTACGGGAGCAAATGAAAGGTATTAATATGCATTCTGTAAAAAAATTACTGGCCTGAACAAGCGTTTTGAAAGAAGAGAGGTTTGAAAGAATGGATGGCAATTAGTGACATGAATGGACATACTTAAATGACTGGTCAGAACAAGAGTTTTGAAAGCCACTTGAGAGGCATGAACGAGCTCAATGAAAAGAAGGGAGTCCTCTAAACAAGCAGCATGGAAGCAGAACCCACAGGTTTTCTAGGGCATTTTTCACACACCTGATACTACAGCACTTGGCAACCAATCTCTTTGTTCCACAGCATGATAAGTTTCAACAGTGTTCCAGTGTTCACCACAAGCTGAACAACTGCCTGTCCAAGAATATGATATTCATCCTTACGTAAATTTGTTTCACCAATAAAAAAAAGGTAAAAAGATAAGTAAAGCTGCCACTGTATAAATTAACGATACCACAAGTGACATGAAGTACTACAAACTCGAGACATGAAAACTAGACAGCAATACATGAGCAAGCAGTCAGATTCTTGCTCCATTTTCTTTGACCTGTGAAAGCAGCCCTAGCACTAATCACACTGAAAGGTGAGTTGACATCACAGATGGTTTCAGCTTGGTGGAAAAGGTAAAAATTCTGATGATGCAGACTGCAGTCAGTCAGTTACTGACTCGGCTAATGTACAGCGGTTCCTATTTACAAACTAGTAATAGGCCATTGGTGAAATGCTGCTTGCTTCCAGGTCAACCAGACATGAAAATGCCACAAATGAGAAGGGAGGAAACTGTAATCAATGAATGCACAGTCTTAAATACGTAACTTACTCATAATCTAAAACCAAAAATTTCAGTTTTTCTAATGTTTCAACAATCTAGGCAAGACACAGTAACAGCCATCAAAGAACCAACTGTATTCACTGAATATTCTTCAATGCTGCTGGCCATTAAGTGAACCGGCCTGAATAAAGACTGATGTGAGTTGTTATATACAATAATGTCGCAACAATTCTAGTACCACTATAGGTGTACAGACTGTCAATTATTTGATTACTACCAGCAAATCTTGATCTGGAGTTCAGTTGGTAAGGTAGAGAATGCCTTCATTTTTACCACCCCCCCCCCACCATAAACATTCAGTACTGTCCAAGGTAGCAACAATAACAATAAATAAATGCATTAATAGTAATGACACTGGCCTCAAAATACTAGGGTCACCAGTTCAAAAACAGTATGGTTCATCCATTGAAGCAGAAAATATTACTTCCAGCCATGTCCACTGTATTGTGCAAACCAGAAGTGCACCACTGTGACATGTGTTCATTGTAAGTGTCAAGAAATAAATGGAGACAGGAAGCGCAATGTACTGCAATTGGAGAATAATTTTTTTAAAACTTTTCTTTGAGTATGGTCAAGTAAGTATAACTACATAATAAGAGGAATTTAAAATGTTGGTCAGTTTGAAATATTAATGCCAGTATTAACACAATACACTTCATGACAAACTTGTTCTGTCTGTTATGTTCCATATACACAATTTCAAAATAATGAAGCCATATTTTCTTCCAGATGTTTATTACCAATCTGCAGCTAACACTGTCATAATCCAGAATATCACAACCCAAGTCACATACCAAAATCTCATTAAGTTGCCAAATCTATAAATTAAAGCGCAGAAAAAAAACTCTCGCAATGAAAGGCAAACTTTCCAAAATAGACGAAAACTTCTTAAATTTTGAACTTAAAATTTCTGAAATAAGTATAAACTTTGTAAACATTGTTTAGTAAACATAAGGTGAGGTGGCTTGTATATTGGTATTGTCCAGAATTCTTCTAATACTGGCATTGGACTTACTATGTATGGTCATACTACTGTTTACAAAAAAGTTGCATAGCAATTAGTATGGGGAACACCGTTGGGTGTAAACGGAAAAAAAGTTACTTAATGCACGTTTGCATCCATATATTGGAGTTTATTACGTCCATTTCACAGGTCTGCATTAGTGGTTTCCGGCGTTATTACGTCATGAACTTGAAAATGTGTTCTGACATGTATATGCATGCTGCTAAAGAGACTACAGCTACTACTTAGATACGTTTACATAAGTTGGTGCGTGCGCGTCGGTGCTTTTCTGCTGAGCTCTGTTGGTATGGCACATTGTGTTCGTTATCGACGTGGAAGTAGAGGTTTTGGTCGTAGGAAGTTTGTTGAGAAGTTAACGCAACGTGTCAGTTGGAATGTGAATAAAGAAGGATTTAATGGGTTTCTACTACATTCTGACTCCGAAAGTGGATTGATTGAGGGATGGAAGATTCAGGTTGGTGGTATTAATAGCACTGGACGTGTAGTTACTGGATAATCTGTTTTTAGTGTATATGTTATTGGGGCAAGAAGTTTACCTACTGTATCCACTATTCATCAGGTTGAAGAAGAAGAAATTGTTGGTACTAATGTCTTTTGTGCTCATTTGGGTGCTGCCAGTGATCATGGATATATTGCAAATGGAGGAATTTTGGATTGGTTTAGTAAACGTAAGGTGAGACTACCTGTTGGTAGTGGCTTGTATATTGGTATTTTCCAGAATTCTTCTAATACTGGTGTGGGGACACCCACAGCATCCCACACTGGCATTGGACTTACTATGTACGGTCAAACTACGGTTTACAAAAAATTTGCATAGCAATCAATATGGGGAACAACCTTGGGTGTGAATAAGTGTATTTGAAAGAAAAAGGGGGTTTGCTTAATGCACTTTTGCACTTAATATACTGGAGTTTATTACGTCATCCTCTTCCCCGTCCGCATTTGTGGTTTCCGATATTATTACGTAATGACCTTGAAAATGTGTTCTGACCTGTATATGCGTGCTGCTAAAGAGACTACAGCACGCTTACGGGATTGCTGGACTTTGAAAAATCTACATCAGTTGGCGCATGCGCTTTGGTGTCTTGTGACGTGTTTCTGTTGAACTATGTCGTTCAAGTTGTTGGATTTAAGCACTGGACGTGAAGATACTGGACAAGCTGTTTTAGTGTGTATGTTATTAGGGCAAGACGTTTACCTACTGTATCTACTATTTGATACTGTATGTGTCGGAAGTCTCATCTACAAGCTAAAGAGTCCTTAATTAAAAGTCTTACCCACTTCATCGAAGAGAGGTTTTCTTTAAAAGCTAACCCGTTCTAAGCTTGTCAAGAAATGCCTGCATTTTTGGAACGACAAAGGTCAACACTGAATTAAAAAGTGTCCACCGCCTCTCCTTGTCAAGAGACACAAGAACCTTGCAAAAGTAATTTCTTCCTACGTGTATGGTTTGACGATCGAAGCATCCTTCCAAAAAAACACGTCGTGGCTATTTTCCCCCGTCGTAAACAGACTTTACCTCAACGACATGCAAACGCCATACCACCACATACAATTGCCCAACAACTTTGATGTCACGGCCATCATAGCCACGTCCCATCCGGCAGCGCTCCTCGTCATCTACCTGGAGCATAAATCAGCGACGTAGAGCCATGTCTGAAAACTGGGAGTTCGCTATCAACGTAATTATAAGACTTTGCACATTACGTTAAACATACAGAACAAACTGCATTTCCACAACAAACGTACCAGCATCCACAACGCCATTCAATAGAAATGTACACTTTATCAGCGCCCAATAATAGCACATAAGATATCCGAAATATCTCCGACGTAACAGTGTCGTGATTGGTTCAGAGCGCGATCAAGGGATTATGGGGCCCGGGACTTTAATGACACCTTTTGTTGTAAACAAGTAATAACTTCATCGCTGGTACTGAAGATAACACATAGAATTCTCTGCTCGCCCAACCGGTTCTGACATCTACCAGAAAGTGATGTAACCAAGGCACCGTGCGCCCTCTACACCTCCAGGTGGTGCTTGTACTAACATGAAGAGATGAAAACCACCACAGGTTAGTAGGTAAGAAAACTATCTGCTTTGAATTATGAAATCCCTCTCCTTTCAACATCAGTTATATTGGTATTTCACCAATGAATGTATGGGAAATGGATATCTCATTCTTCTGGGCTATTGTAACCAGTCACAGCAAGCTGGTTTAAAACATTTTCTATCCGGAGTACTAGTTTCATTTTCATCGTTTAGATGCCCGGTAAAATCAAGAAGTATTCAAAGCATTTTCCATGTTCTCCTTCGGTGCGACGAGCATTTTCTGTTCGGAACCAAACACAACAATGCGATACGCCTAGACTGCCTCAATGAATGGAGTCCAGGAAGGTTACCCATAGAAACCAAATGTCGCAGTTTTCCAAGATGTCGCTACGTACGTCGATGCTCTATGTGTCGACAGTTTCCTCTACTAGCAAGAGTCCTTAATTAACACTCGTACTCCATCGAACAGAGGTCTTCTTTAGAAGCTAACCGGTTCTAAACTTGTAAAGGAAATTCCCGCATTTTTGGAACAACAAAGGTCAACTATGAATTAAAAAGTGCCCACCTCATGTCCCTATCAACTAACACTCGTATCTTGCAAAAATAATCCATTCTTACCTGTATGGTCTGACGGTCGAAGCATCCTTCCAAAAAAAAGCAACGTTCACACGTGGAAATGGCATGTCCACTCGCGTGGCTCACGGTGGAATATTCTCCCCCGTCGTAAACAGTCTTTATGTAAACGACATGTAAACGCCATACAACCACATCCAATTGACCCACAACATTGACGTCACGGTCATCATAGTCACGTCCGGCTAGGCAGCGCTCCCTGTCAGCTACCTGGAGCATAAATCAGCGACATAGAATCGTGTCTGAAAAATGAAGTTCGCTATAAACGTAATTATAAGACGCTCTAGATTATGTTAAACACATAGAACAAATTGCATTCCGCAACAAAAAACAAACGTACCAGCATACAGAACACCATTCAAGAGAAATATTCACGATATAAACGCACAAGCATTGCACATAACATATCCGAAATACGTAAATAAAACAACCATATCTTTGAGATAGCAGTGTCGTGATTAGTTCCGCGCGCGGCGTAGGGGTTTTGGGGCTTGGTACTGTACTGACACCTGTTGTTGCATACATGTAATACGTGATCCATGCGCCAACGGCCTGTGCACATGGTTATATGACTTCCTGGTTCGTCACGGACACTGTTAATATTCATGGACATGTCTGTTACCTGTGATCATGGATTATCATTCCGAAATAAAGTGTGTAGAATTGTTAGTAAGGTTAAGTGTTACAAGATGTCAGTAAATTTGTTGTTGAGGCAGGTGAGTTCATTTGCGAATAATTATTGAATGAAGAAATTATGCTATCCTTCTGAAGTTTTCGCTTTTATGTAGGTAATCATTGTAACAAACTACCAACCAACGCCGCACAGCATCCCAGAAGGACGATGATCTCAAAACACTTGAGAGCAACCATCTAGTATGGTATTGCTTTATACTTTACCAGTATTTGCTGCAAAGAGATAGCGAAATAACGGAATAATTGGCACATAATTGTAACGTAGTGTAATTTTTACTTACATTTCTTAATATTTTTGCGAGTATAAAGGCGGCAAGAATATTTCTTGTTCGGGTATGCAATCTGACCCTAGTGCATGTACATTTATCCATCTGTTCCTACCGTTGTTAATAAGTTAGATGTTGTCGGCTTATTGATATCACTTGCTCATTTTTTTTTTACTACGTAGCTGAGTGTGCCTGTTGTGTTGACTTGGTGCTGAGGTTAAGCAATCAGGTTTGCTATGACTACCTATGCTTATGTGGGCTGTTGTTTCTGTTTCAACTAAGGTATCTTTTGTGGAATAGATAGCAGGGTTTTTAGTGTGTGCATACAAGGCCAGATATGTTGTAACACTACATTGTGATTCCATATGTTTGTAAACTTTCAGAAAAATTCAGCAGGGGTGATATTTCATCACATGAAACGATTAATTTTTCCACTTCAACGAACAGTTGTTCAGCAGCATAGCAGTAGCATCTATGAGCCTGATTATCTAGAGGTATGTTGTTTTGGGCAGTAGTTATGGTAGATTGGAAAACTGTAAATAGTTAAGTAATGTTGACTGCTAGAAACTGATTGCTTTATTGAAGATATGAGTTTATGACATTTGAATCTGTCGAACAACTGGTTAAATGCCTGTGCATCTGCAGCAAGTGAGAGTATCAGTTTGGACCCTTGAAGTTATGGTAGCACATGTTGGTGAATAAGTGGCAACACAATCTGAATGTGACAGTTTTACTAGATGAATAACATAATTTGCCTTAATGATAACAGTAATGTATGGGGGGGAGGGGTGGTGTAATGAGAGTTTGAACACTTTTTCATTAAGGTGAAGTGGGTCATTTCTTACGTAAATGCAGGAATTGCCTTGGCCTTGGCATGGCAGTGTAACCAGGAGTGTCTTCACATGGTAGTATTTTGAACCAGAGGGTACTGGGTTTATTTCCCAGAGGTAAACTGTCTGGAACATGAGGTTGTTCACTCACCTTCATCTTGTGCCGAAGTTATGAATGAGTGGGGACATGCCTCTACTGCCGTTGTGTGCCTTCGTGGTTTGTAGGGAATCAACTTTATCATTTTTTCCTTTAGTGGTTGTGAGAACCAAGGCAATCTACAGAATTGTTCAGTTTTGGAGAAGAACACAGTGTAAAATATGTTACAGCCCTTGTGTTAACATTTCCGAAAGAAACTAGTTCCATATTTCACCAAAATTACTAAGAAACCGAGGCTGCAGGGTTAATTTGAGTAGAAACCAGATATTTTGATTCTCTCAGAATTCAAGAATCAAACACTCAAGGTTACTATCTACAAACAAGAGAGGCATTAGAATGAAGAGACAGATATTTTAGGGCATTGGGCACAGGAATTAACTCCACTATTTGATTATCCTGAAAAATCATACTTCATTTGGTAGTTTTTTATGAATTGGAGAGTTTGGAAATTTAATAATAACATGTAGTAAGTACACAGCCAGGAAGTCCAAGTACATTGCCAGTATGAACTATTTTATTCTATTGATGACTATAAATCATGCTATATAGAATTTTTATGAAAGCAGATTTTATGCAATCAAATGTATTACTTTGGTGTTCTAGATTTGCATGTGTATTTTAAAATTTTACAATGTATTTTTATTGTGTTAAACTTGCCCTTCACATGTAGGCAGGTAGCCAACCTGTAGTTTTACTTGGAAATTCTTTACTGTGAATTGGCTTCTAAGTAAGTTTGAAAATACTTTGTATAATCTGTGTGGTTAAAATGTGTGTGAGAAAAATATTTAATACCCTTTTGAATGCTGAGTACAAAGTTTGGGTCAGCAGGATATGAACTGGTATGTGTTTATGCTGATCTGAGGATAACTTGTTGTGAACCACTTATCATTCTATCAAATATAGTTTGCAGGTGTAAGAATTCTTTGATGTTTTTCTTTCAGACTGGAAAATCAAAAATTCCACTGTATAATACTTTGAACATTCAATTGAAGGGGTATGACTTCCCAGTTTTGGAGAGCTATCAAGGATTTGTGCATCATATTGCAGAAGTTATGGGTGTTGAGGTTGCAGATGGGTATATAAACTACATTCATATGTATTTAGATGTAGTATTTTTATTTTCTATGCCTCCACTATCTGATGGACTAGACTGGGACCAGTAAACTTTTTGAGGGCATGTGTGAGTATGTAAACTACACTCATATGTATTTAGACGTAGTGTTTTTATTTTCTATGCCTCCACTATCTGATGGACTAGACTGGGGCCAGTGAACATTTTTGAGGGCATGTGTGAGTATGTAAACTACATTCATATGTATTTAGACGTAGTGTTTTTATTTTCTATACCTCCACTATCTGATGGACTAGACCAGGGCCGGTGAACCTCTTTGAGGGCACGTGCCCAGATGGTCTACCAATTTCAAAGAAATCCTTTCCTGTGCCCATTGGAATTTTGAAGAGCAAAATAAGGTCTTGGAGTCTTCCATAATTAGTATTAATTACTTAAATATTATTATTAATGCTTATTATAATTATATAATTAAGACATAGTATAGTTTTTATATGTCTAATAAATTGCCTCCTCAAGGACTCCGATAAGGAAGAAAATTTTGAAGTAAGTGGGGCTGCTTCTACTTCCTGTTCAAAAAGAAGATTGTAAAACATTTTGTCCAGTGTCACATATTTACCCAGGCACTGCCAGGCCAGCACCCCAAGCATAGATATCTAGTCAACACTTCGCATTGCTCCCTATTTGCGTAAAAGTGTTTCACTTGCATTATTATTTTGTGGCAGTGGTAATTCATGTATAATCTCTATGCAGTCAGATATGTGTATATATACACATATTCTTCACATTATTGGAACACTTGCCAGGGCACAAAAAAAAACAGTGAATGCCGCATATCATTTTGTGCATGTGTGCCATAGGTTCGCCAGCCCTGGTCTAGGCCTTGGAATTTATTTTTTGTTTAAGCCACTTGCTGACTGGAAAATTTAGTTTTGCATTTGACTTCAATCTGGATATTGCTTTTCAGCCTGTAGGGACATTTTGCCTTGAGTGTTGCATACTATTCTTAAAAAATAAAGGGAACTGAAATATTTCCTCTTTTTTTATTTTGCTGTGTGTTACATGCTTACGTATTTGTAAAATATCAGAAATACTATAGCTGTTGAGGAACTATTTTATTATAGTCTCTGCTGATTGTGAAGTTATATTAACATGTAAATCTCTGGTATAAATGTTTATTGAGAGTACAGAGGTTATTTTTATTGCTGACCTCAGCACCATGGCTGTCGTGGGATGTTGCGGGTGTTGCAGCCTTTCTGCACAGTACTGTGGTCAGTGATACAAGGCACTGTATGTACAAGGCAGAAAGACTATGATTCTTGGTACAGTGAAGCTTGATTTACTGCCAGAGAATTTTTCTTAAATGTTCAGACTCTTAGGATGTATGCATAAGAAATTTTATGTTCTGTTAGATGGTTTTGTACTAATTTTACCCATCTGGTATAGGTAATTGACTAAGGTGGAATTTTCATAAAAATTTGTTAGCCTTTCGATAGAGAAATTGCTGTATCACCATTTATTAACCAACACTTGTGCACTACACTGTGTATACCAAATCACATATTGGTTGCTTCCCCAACATGTGTTGGTGTCTGCTGACACCATCATCAGGGAGCCCAATCTTAATTGTAATTTACAGTTAGCGTGGACTGCTTAATGATGGTGTCAGCAGACACCAAAACATGTTGGAGGAGTTACTACACAGTATACATAGTGTAGTGCATGATTATTGGTTAGTAATCATTGTTGCAGAATATGATGCATGGCATGTATGACATTATGAAGAGAAACTGCTGTTTTCAACAGTTCATTATGACATTGTGGGTCAAACCATCTACCATGTATAACACTTCATTTGTGAAGTGTGAGTGAATTGAGTGATTAGTTGATGACGTTACACCACATGGCAACAGGGCATTTGTACTGTCTGAATATTTAAAATCTAAGACAGTATCGTGCTACTGAATCGTTCAGTATCCATACCTTGTTTTCCTGTTGATAGTGTTGTTTCTTGTGCATATAGTTCATAAGTTGTGTGTTTCTTTATTCCTCCATGATTCATCCATGCATGATTCTTAGAGGAGCATGTGATGGTGCTTGAACAGAGTTATTTAGGTTCATCAAGATTTTTGTAGTTTATGGAGTTTATAACTGGTGAAAGTGGTTCCTGGAGAACATTTTGTGGGTGCAGGGAAATTTAAATTTGCCCCTGGTGATGTTTTGTACCCTGAAGTCCTTGCTTGTATCATGATGTATTACCAAGCACATGTAGTTCTTCAGATTTGATTGGATGGTCAAACACATTTGCTTTTGAGCTTTAATATATATATATATTCTGTACTGGGAAATATATAGTGAAGAGTGTGGTACAGGTGTTCTTCTGTGTAGATTAGCACAGTGGTGTAATATGTATGGGGGTTAGAGTTATAACTTTATGCATTCTTAACCTTGCAATAAATGGAGAGGAGCATTCAGCTTTGCACCCCAACCTTCTTATCCCAAGGGACATTGCCCAGTGTGCAATGTATGACAGGCAGGGTAGGATGCAGAGCCAGTCATTTCCAGTGGTACAGAGAAAAATTCCCATCCCTGCCAAGAATGACATGACAGTTGTCCAGCCTGTAGGCAGTTACCTTGAAGTATCCTGATTCTGAAGGATGAACACCTGCTTATAGAAGAATACTTTCCCATCTTTTTACACTCAGCTATGGAGTGAATGGTGTTGTGGTAATTACTAAGCAGTGGGTTATTTTATACTACCTGAACTTCAGTTCAAAGCATCATGGTTATGAGGAAGAAGTTCGCAGAAGTATGAAACAGATGGCAGACCGTGATGGTATAGTCTATGACTGGACATCAGGTCACAACAGTACAGCTTCAGTGCCAATTTTCACATTGTAAATGTCACACAGAACTCCCTGCTGGCCAGGTACATACCTTGCAATGTAATTGCACAAATGTGCTACTCCAAGCATTAAAAGTGTGTTTAGTTTGTTAGGTGTTACAGTATTTCTTACCTACAGATTCTTGTGTTACAGATGGGCAACGCCTCCTCAGCACCTGCAGGTTCAGAGGTTCAAGCCACAAAGCACAATCATTGATACTGAATATAAAATGACTGTATATGAGAGAAATGTCCAGGTAGATTATAGTTACATTTTACATTTTTCTTAAGGATTCGTGTATTGATCTGATATTTGTTTCATAATCACTAGATACTTACAGGCACCACCAACCAATGTGATCATTGTTTTGAGGATAGTTTCATGAACTGTTGCTGTTACACTGTACGTTCTGACTTGTCCACTGCAGGTTTCATTTTAATAAGGGATTGCATGCTGTGAAAGCATAACAGAATGATACAAGAAACTTCTCTCAGGATAATTATTTTTAACTCAGAGGACAGTAAGCTTGAAACACTCTTCGTCTGTATTGCAGTGACAGATACAGAAAGACATTGCACCAAGCAATGGAGTTTTACATAAAATGAGTACAACTGAATGTTTTGAAACATATTGATCATTTCAGCATGTTTGCCACAGCTTTAATGTCAGAGGAAAGTAGTAGTAGAGCTGGTTATTCATGCACACATCACTACATCTTTTCTGTGATTCAAATTTGAGAATTTTTTACTCTTTTAAAGATAAGCAACCATAAAGTAAACAACAGTTTGTACTTTCAACATTCTTAGGTATTGTGTAAAAATCAGTGTAACTGTATTGAAACAGAGTTAATTTATTTCTGAAATTACTGCATTTCATCAGATCTGAAAAAAAAAAAAACATTGAAAATATTATCTTAGAGTACAGTGACGTCTCACCTAAAACGGACGTTTTCTTAACAACACTTAATCTACTGGATATTGCTTCCATTTCTGTGTGGAATATAATGTTTGATACCAACCCTTTGTATTATACTCTTTACTAACATCTGTTGTGGACCTAACTTGTGGTGTAACAATTACATGCAGCATGAAGGAAATTCCACATTTAAATCAAGAAACCAAGTAATAATGACATATCAGCGTTACGTGATGGAATGCCAATGCAAATTTTTGGTTGACAAGTCATGAATAAGCGTAGTGATACAGTCAGCTTTACCTGTTATATGAGACACATACAACTGAAATATCTTCGAGGATGCTGACAGGTGAAGGTATTGCAAGAGTTAGAGAAAATCACCACAGTTATTCAGGCAGGAGTCCCATTGATGTATGAGTGGCATATCCTGTGTAGAAAGAATTCCTTGGGCTGCTGCTTAAACCATTATGCAACTGCCTCCTGCACATCATCTCACATGAACTTGCAGTCGATGAGGGCTTTCTGTAATGTTCCAGAAATGTGAAAATTGCATGGTGGCCAGTCCAGGCTGTGATGCATTATGACTGAGCACCTCGCATCAAAGCATGGCATTCAGTTGGTCCTGGAAATCTGTGGCCCATGTGGGGATGGGCAGCAGGATGATGATGATGATGATGTCAGTGAGTTTACCCAAACAGTTTGTCTTGTTCTTGGTCTCAACGTTTTAAGACTTTGACAGTAATGGTTTGCACTGATGGTGTCAACTGGACTATGAGTCCAGAAGCAAGGGTCCCCAGTGTCAAATAGGTCAACATCACTTTACTGGTGGGTGCTTGTGACTTGATTTTCTGTGGTTGGGGTGAAATGGATCAACTCTCCATTGCTTGTCTGCTAATTTTCCCATGGGTACAATAGTGTGACACGTCTCATCACATGCCACATACTCCACATTCCACTGCGTATGTGCATCACCTTCCACATAATACTACTGCATATGTGCCAAAGATACTGATACGCATTGCTCCTCAAAGTGTGTCTGTTAGTAGATGTTGTATCCACTGGTAACACACTTTGTGATATCCTAGATAATGTATGATCTCTTGCATACTGCCAACATTGACATACCTACTGCCATTAACCATAATTCAGTTTTATTAGTTTCATCATTATATGCTACATGCTTTGGTTGTGTAGACTACCATGACTGAAACCTGCTGCATATATTGATTAAAAGAAACTTTGTTGTGGTTGATGGAAGTACGTATGTCAGTGTTGATACGATATAGCACGAGATGAATTTCACAGAAAAATAATCTGTTCTTGTACATGGGATTCTTCCAACTCATTATGTTCTCCAGATTAGTGAGAGTGAGCCTGTCCCAGTCATAGCATGGTGGTTACTTGCTGCTTGCCTGTTTGAAAGATACAGAGCCAGTCCATCACACTTGTTTTTGACATGAATCTATCATCACAGATGATGTATGTCTACCTATAAATTTCAGCAGGTTGATATCCCTTCATTCTGAGGAACTGAATCACTGCCCTCTGGTCCTGTATGGACAGCTGCAATATAATATCATTCATAATAGCTACACGTGTGGGCCGGGTAGCTCAGTCGGTATAGCAACTGACTATGGGCTGGACGGTCTGGGATCAAATCCCGGTGGGGATGAGATTTTCCACCGGCCCTGGGGCCCACCCAGCGTCCTGTAAAATGGGTACCGGGTCTTTCCCGGGAGTAAACTGTGGCCGGGGTGCGCTGCTGACCACTCACCTCCTTCTAGTGCTGCAGTCATGGAAGGGTAGAGCTATACCTCTACCCACCCTCTGGGCCACACTGGGCCTGTAACAGGATCACTTTACCTAATAGCTATACACCCAGTAAAACTAGTATTCTCTACAAATGTGTGCTGGTTTTGTTACTCAGTGCCATGGAGGGATTTCACTTGTATGTGCCTTACAACCATCATCCTACAGTAATATCTTCCAACAAATTGTGTGATTTTGAGATATCCTTTGTTAATAAAAGGAAAGAGTGTGGAATACACAGTTTTTAGTATGAAGAAGTCCTTTAATGTGCCTTCATTATGGGACACATGATTCTTATTGCATCAGATATTGTTAAGAGTTTCTGAGAATAGTTGCAGTTCACAGCTCTGTATGTGTTGTGATTTGTATGTGAATATGGGATATGTCTTTGTTACTTCATTTTTTTTTTCATTCTGATCTGAAATTTAAGGAAGTACAAAGTACATTTCCTGTTACAGGTGGTAGACCTACCATCCACAGTAGGTTCAGTTTTCTTTGAGGTGCTGCAGACAGCCTTACCTGAGGGCGTGAGCATGACAGTTCATGAACACAAAGAAGAGCATGAAGAAGTGCGGTACGTACCTGATGTACAGCTGCTAGAACTGAAATCACAGCTTGAGGATCTAGGACGTTCATCTAAGAAGAAGTAGGCATACAATATTTTGAAAATGTACAAAAATATATATTTAAAAGAACTGTATACTAGTGATACACTTTCGTACTCTGTATGGATTGCAGTGGTATATCTCATTGATATGTTATTTTTGTGATGTGATATAAAATTGTGTACAGTGCTCATTATAATAATAATAATAAAGAATTGTTCATTTATATAAAAGTCATAATAGAATATTAGATTAAATCTATTTACATTGTAAAGAAAAGTCCTTGTGGCGCTTTTATTGAGCAATACTCCAATTGATTGTAATACTTGTGAGCTAGTTTCTAGTACACCACAGTTTGTGACGGGATGTTCAGTGTGAACTAAAAAATTGAACCACTTCACACAGGTGTGTGTGTGTAATATATGGCATGAGACTGCCTTTAAAATGTAAATCGGTAATTTACCTTTACTGCTTCTATAATGCGCAGCTTTCTGACCAGGTGCAGAAAGTACGTTGCGGTATACTGCAAGATATTTTCAAGGCCAGGTGCATTCCCATATATAAATACATATGCTCCTTTTTGTGTTTCTGATAATATCATGTGCACAGAATAAAATCACCCAAGGAGATAATTGATATTCATTGCTTCAAGAATTAATATCCTTATAGTCCACATAAGAAACCAGACAGCTATTTGCGCTGGACAGGGGAATATTAAAGCAATGACTGCATTGTTTTTACACAGGCCCTGGGACGTGGGTGTCCAACCTGTGGCCCTTGGCCACATTTGTAAATTACACACACACAAATATATATGTGTGTGTGTAATTTTTGTAGTATATA
>Ga0123352_10006707_pt1 | contig 17687 bp, 15 predicted proteins | sample TergutLab28metaG_FD_89700 | JGI IMG/M metagenome (GOLD analysis project Ga0123352, IMG submission 89700) | Labiotermes labralis P1 segment gut microbial communities from Petit-Saut dam, French Guiana - Lab288 P1 | ecosystem: Host-associated > Arthropoda: Insects > Digestive system > Gut ... | reverse complement strand
GTTTCTTGTTGGGTTCCGCGGCCATTTTTTAGGTAATTCTCATTGGCATTTCGGGCTTTCAAAAATTTCGTTTAACAAAATTTTTTTGTGAAAAAATGGGAAGGGGGTTTTTTAATAACACAAAAATTAAATTGGGCCGGGGGGGGGGGGGATGTGATGCACAACCATGGTGCAGACAGTGAAGCCTGCTTAAACCGACAGATATTAAATAATTCTGTCAAAAGGAAAGCAATGGAGGACTTGTGTTCAAGACCGCGCAAACTGATACACAAAGAACTACGAAGCCAGTACTTGGATACTCTCAGTTATAAAGACATAAGGAACATTAGCAGGAACATGCATAAAGCACGCTTCTCCCCACTGCTTCATTTCCCAACAGATATTGAAGAAGCTCATGAAGCATTAAGTGCTGTACAATTGTTAACAATTTCGACAGAACTTGCTTGTTAATGACTCGGAAAAAAAGCTATTGTAATGTTTTCTTGCAAAAACAACTTACAGTTTTTTAGCTCCACGTTTTAGCTTTACGTTGATGGGGCATTCAAATCAGCACCGAAGTTTTTCCACCAACTATTTACAATTAATGGGCCCACTTTGTGCAACTTGCGTTTTTCTTACCGGCCAATAAACATCGAACGTCCTATGAGGATGTATTCAGACATACGGTAACAGAGGCTGCAAAACTTGGTGTGAATATTTTTCCAACAATGGTTTATGCTGACTTCGAAACAGCCATTCACGTCGCAGTGACAACAGTGTGGCTAGGCTTAGAAGTTAAAGCGTGTAGTTTCCGTTTAGGACAGGGCTGGTGGCGGAAAATGCAATCTTTGGGACTCAACAAGCGGTATGGAAAGAAAGACTGTGAGGTAAGTCAGTTCTTGAAGAAAATATTAGGACTGTCGCTTTTACCACCGGCGGAAGTCTGCGACTGCTTTGCGTTGGAATTTTTATCCAATCTTCCCAACGACAAGAGAGTGGATCAGTTTTGCGACTACCTGCTAGAAAATATTATTGATGCAGACTCCAGTTTTTCTCCACCTCTTTGGTCCGAATGTACTGCATCATCACTGAGGACCATAAACGCATGTGAGGTATTCCGTGCCCACTTCAATGCACTATTTTACAGTGAGCATCATAAAATTTTTGTTCTTGTATCTGCACTGCAAAAAATACGAAATGATACCTACATCAAAATGAGAAGTGTCACTACATGAAGATTTAAAGAATCAACTACATTCAAAAAAGAGGATTTAATCTCCTCAAAAACTGGACAGTATAGTGTTAACCTGATTTCAAGAATCGTATTTGTTTCATCAGTGTCGAATAAATTTCTACCAAACACACACTTGTAGTTCCTTATTGCTAGCATTTACGATGCCTCTTGCCACTTCTGTAACTGTAGGTGTTATTTTACAAAAGATAACAGATACTATGCTTGTCAAACTGCAGTGAGCTAAGAGATCTGAAGTAGGAAGGTATACATCTAAAAATAAATAAAAATTCATGATACTAAAAATTACCTTGGTGCCACAAATACAGGAAGAATGTGTTGAATCCAATGTAAATACAAAATCTACATTAAAATATCCATTCGAGTTCTGTTCTGATATCTCATTTATAAGCACAATATTTTCAAGAAACTGGCATTTTTTTTATGTGCTTACTTTATTAATATCGGATTTAACGTTTGTGTTCTTGCTACTCTCATTATTGGTATCTGTTCAACCTGATATTTCGAAGATCTTTTTTTCGTATCATGAGTGAAAATAACTTTTCACACAAAAATATGCTACTAATTATCAAACATATTTGGAGAACCAATTGAATAACTTCTGGACACGAAACAACAGTATGTTAATGAAATATCACAAAGGCGATTCTGCAGAATGGATAATAATTATATGATCACAGTTAGGGGGTCAGGTGGTTGGTACTCCGAGACTTACTGCATTAAAACTCATTCCGGAGACAGTATTTTCATCAAATCATAACAATAACTTGAAATGGGCGATATTAGGAACATAATGTGCCTGTCTTCTTCCCCGAAAAGATTTTTTTAGTAGGGCTTAAATATCAGAGAGTAACATGATATAACAACTGTATTGTCGATATCATTCAACAATTCTGCATGTGTGCATATAATTGTGTATAAAGTAAACTACTATAAAACTGTGTAAGAACCTTCCTATTGTTGAACATTTTGTATACCCATACCTTTCTATGCAACTGATGCAATTCCTTACTAACCGTGGGACCCAAATCGTCATGTTTGGGATTGATAACTCGGGACGCAACTGATACACGTGAAGCAGACAACTTGGGACGCAACTGATACACGTGAAGCAGACAACTTGGGACGCAACTGATACACGTGAAGCAGACAACTTGGGACGCAACTGATACAATTTCTTGACCGCGGGACGCAACTCTTACTTCCCCGTCTAAATTCTGTAGCAAAGGCAATTATAATAATTTGGTAAGTTTGTTTTCCACCTTAAATTCTTATGCCTTTATGTACCACTGTTTTTTTTTTACTTATTTGTCGGTTTATTTTATTACTTATGTCCATAATGTACTATTAATTACAGCATGGAGAAAACAGACTAATTTCCGATGCGATCTTGGAGAAATAGCATGTGAAGGCATAGAATAGATTAATTTGTTTGTTAAGTGAAAGAGCAATATACAACTATTGTGGACAAGGAGATGAAAGCTGTCTTTGTCTTACTGTTTCTAGGTTTACGCTTGTAGGTACCGCCGCTCTGAACTCTCCCTTCACAGGAGAAGGGTGGCGGATCGAAGTTGAAGATTAATTACCCTGGCATGGGGTTTCCCATTTTCCCTAGACAAAGAATGTGTTAGTGAGTGAAGTGGAGTTCGCTGCTCATCTCTCGTCCATAATAATTCATGGTCATCATTATTTGCCGCAACAGAAGCAGCACTTTTCGAGTAAACACTACCGGATATTTCACAAGGTCCCGCCTCCCCACCAACACCCTTGTACGTTTTACATTAGCAGGATAGATGCTCCTAAAACCGGGAATTCCCGAAAGCAAAACACAATTGACAGTCATAACATCCGTATATTCTTTCATGTCTTATTGCAAAGTACTGATTCTTGCGACTCTTTTATAACATAAATGTATCAGAAGGACAGAACTAGGCAGTTTGGAAGTAGCATATAAATTACAACTTGGGTACTTTAAATTTATATAATATTTACTGCTGTGGCTTAAACGGAAATAATTCGTAATACAATCCTGCGTATTTCTGATGATGATATAGCATGTTTGGAATCATTCACTGCTTGGCTTTCTCCATTGTCCATGGTTAAAATTAAATTACAGTCTCTGCGTTTCGGGGACAAGATCTGTCCTCGTCCTCAGGTGAAGGAAAGAAACACCTCCTTAGGTGGGTCCCAATAGAAGAATATACTCGAAACCTCAGGGTACCATTTTACGTAATGATAGGGGCATCCTGTCCCTAATATATATTGTACTTAAATGGACAAAGTTCTGAAGAATAATTGATTCCCAATTCATTATTTGTATTGGGCAGTGACACTCAAATTTTCTTCTACGTAAAACAAAGATAGTACTAGAAATGAAATAAATGATATGTACGCATGTTAGAAAGTAATATAAATTTTGTCTCATTGAGATACCTGAAAAAATTAAGGACATTTGAATGTGTTAAAATATTTTTATAACTCAAATTGCTTCCAGATATATATGATTGCCGATGATCTTCAAATGACACTCAGCTGTCGCTTCATTTTACAAACGTGAAGGCCATTATTTATTTTTAAGAATATAGAATATCGTGGTGTCAAGGCAGTGTGTATGTGTCGCTATGCCTTCGTTCCTTATAACGGCTTCTGAATGAACTGCTGGGTATCGTGTACCGTAGAGTATACACTTTTCTTTCTTTTGGCGCAACAGCCCCCAGTGGTCCAGGGCCTCCTCATTCACGAGGCTTCTAGCTCACATACATCGACCCCACCACAGTCGGTAAGAGTGCTCTGGACGAGCGATTAGCTCGTCGCAAGGACCTCTACCTTGCATCACACAACACTCACAACAGACATCCATCCCCCAGTTGGATTCGAACCCACAATCTCAGCAGGCGAACGGCCGCAGACCTACGCCTTAGACCGCGCGGCCACTGTGACCGGCAGAATATACATTGCGACAATTAATTCGTCGTTGTACTTATTCCGTGTAATAAATGTCACTATGGTGAAAGTTATGCGAATTTCCGTAGTGGTAGCTATAGTAGTACCACTTTGAACATCATATCGGTTATCTAGGACGTGTGTCATCCCCGTTGTGTGTGTGAAACTTGGAAAATTGTATGTATTCGAACACAACTGTGTCACATGAGGTGTATTTAATGACTATATAATCTTACTATAAGCATGCACGCGCACGTGCGCGTGCATGCTTATAGTAAGATCTTATGTTCCCCTAAGACAACCTGAAGATGGTCAGTACAGGCCGAAACATGTAGTTGTCCATTATATAGTCATTAAATACACTTCATGTGACACAGTTGTGTTTGACTACATACAATTTTCCAAATAATATCGGTTATTTCGTGTTGTGTGACATAAGTCTAAAATATGTATCCTATGTTAATTACTTTTTATGCAGCAAGAGCGCTAGTGCCTTTCCTTGAAAGCCTTATTAATTTTAAGGGTGATTTTAGCGATCAAGGAACTACTGGAGCTAAATTAATGAAATTTTGTATGGAAACATAGCAAATATTTAAATTAGTAACAAATTTCGTATTAATTATTTTTTGTGTAGTAAAAATTAGAAATACGGCGACGGTGCAGATTTTATTTTAGTCCCGTATTAGATACATTTAAACAGATGGAAATCCAGGAAGTCTTTATTATCGGAATTACGAACAAAACGGACTACAGCATTTTATAAACTTTGATGGATGACGTTCTTGCTAACGTTACTTTACACTTGTAAACTTAAGAACATTTGAGTAGAAGTACATTATTCCCAGACATTCCATTTATTAAAGTTACATATTCAGATGCTGTACACACTCTCATGAGCGACATGTGGCCTTCTGTATCCACCTGCAGCTTCCATCGCTCTGTTTCTTCTTCCGTTATTTAAATTTGATGTAGAGGTTGACGCCTGCCGTGAGAAGTGTTGGCCAGTTCCACGTGTCTCATGTTTCGCCATCCAAGGTTTAATTTCTTCAGGATGGGCGCGCATGCACAGTAACGAAGAGATAATTCGTATTGTGAAGTGATAGACCAATTCAATCACGCCAATGATGCTGAAGCCGAGGAAGAATGAGAGTATTCCACCTACAGAAGCTGTAACAGAGCTTTTTTGAGGATCATACATCCATCTAACAGTAAAGTCCTTATCGGTAAACATTTGTCTCTTACTTTTCCTTATTAGTGATGTGAAGCAAGGAGATGCTTTAACGAATGTGCTTTTTGATTTTTAATTAGAATAACAAATTTACGGGGGTGTTCAGCAAATGGGAGAGAGTAGAATTTGAGGGAACACATAAGTTTCTTTTAAGTTTTAATATTACATATTTACTGAACAAAAATACGCTTACTTACCTATTCCATGGAGCAGAGTCCTTCTTGAGAAGCTAACTGGTTCTCAGGAAATCAAGAAATTCTCCTAATTGAATGGAACCCGAAGGTTTATTACCGCGTTTACAAGAGCCCACCACCTGTCCCTATTTTGGGTCAGATCAATCCAGTCCATGCTTTCCATCCCACTTCCTGAAGATCCATCTTAATATTATCCTCCCAACCACGCCCAGGTCTTTCAAGTAGCCTCGTTCCATCAGGTTTCCTTACCAAAACCCTGTATACACCTCTCCCATAAACTATAAAAAAATTCGAAGATGTTTGTAAGTCGTAAGCCTAGTATGAACTTTCTCATCCGGACTGTTTAGCTGGACTAACAAAACTCACGCAACAATAGTGGGACAGGCACGTTTCGGTCAAGAGCCCGTCAAATTTTTTTCGCTGCGTATGAATAGGAGTGCCCATTCTTAACACTTGGGTTCAAGGCCCTAAACTACAACGAAAACTTTTATTTAAACACAAAGAAAGAACATTTTTCCTGACCCATGACAAATTCTATTGAATTAAACCGTCTTTGCACAACACAATTTACAGTTGTATTATACAACTGGTTACATCAGCAACATGTTTCGGCCTTGCTTGACCATCATCAGGCTTACAAAGATTAGTATCAATTAAGGTACCCATGAGCCTACCGTGAACGGACCGTGGTTTACCGATATTGGTAATCGGCCTTAAAGATTTTGAAAATTCCCGTCAGTCTACTTTTTTTTTGTATGAAGCCTACATAATTATCGTCTATGGAAACCAATTTGTATGTAAGTTACACACTGCTCGTTAGTGGTGTAATGGAACTGGAATTAGCTAATCGAAAGTGTTGTTTAAACATGAAATTAGTTTTCATGTGAAGTTTGCCTTCAGTTGGTAATATCAAATATTTATATTCACAAAACAAATCTCCAAGTGGCTTATTCATTAGCACGTCAATAAATATCTGTGTGATACATAACACATATCCGCTGGGTAGTGAAGGTGTGCTCATATCCGTTCGTTTGATTGCGTGTTTCCACATTTTTGCCTTAAAAATTCGAAGAATCCTATCCTAAAATTTATTTACAGCCTGTTCTAGGGTGGACTTTACCTTTATCTTTACCTTTTATGCTAGTAAAGGACTGTATAAGGTATATGTTGTGCTCACCACGCAAGAGAGCACGCAGAATTTGTCATAGCCAACTTTATTGTCATTTTTTTAAACAATTTAATATATATATATATATATATTAAATTAGCAGCATAAATGTACGACATTTGTTGCCGGCGAGTGCTGTAAACAATAGCGTATTTCCAGTAAAGAGACATATTATTAATACGCGTGTGTATGGGGATTTATATGTGTACGCGTGTTGTTATGTGCTGTGAATTTCGTATGATTGATTTGACAGATATTATTTCCACGCATATGTTAATGGACAGTGGTTGCATGGGGCAATAAACAGCTCGTAGTCATAATATGGAACTCACTGTTTCGTATGTAAACTTTGATGTAATGGTGTGCTGCAAATTAAATCACCTATTATAACACAGCCTGCATTTGTATGGTACAAAATTCGTCAAATTAATAGAAGTAGAACTAAACCAACTAGGGGGAAGAGTGCTCTCGAAATAAACTGGAATTCTTGCCCTGATATCTCAATAGGCTGTGCTATCAGCTTTGGTTCACGTGATGCAGGCGTGTTTGTAACTGGGTCGAGATATTTCTGGCTGAGTAAAATACAAACAGCAGCAGCAGAATTTTCTTCTATGCACTTGATAATTTATAAATAATCCTACTATTGTATCTGTGCAACAACTGTTAACTCTCTTCATTAACCCTAGAAATAAATTACGTAAATACACTGTGTTTAATTAAACAGAGGGTACACTGATAATTTTACTCAGTTATTGTGCAGAGGGTTCTCTCACTTCGTTTCTACAGCAACCCGGAACATTTTACACGTATAATGTAGGTCGGTAAGTAGGCAGAGAGAGATGTGATGTGATGTGATGTGATGTGATGTGATGTGATGTGATGTGATGTGCATAGTTACGATTGCATGTGTGGGTGGCTGGTCATACTTTAAATAAAGAAATGTATAACTGAAGAAGAAAAACCAGCTAGATGTCACTTATTATTTTATTGTACTTCTTATAGGCTCAACATGTTTCGGGCACTACTATGCCCATCATCAGGAGCTTGCGAGTATAATGTTGATTATCACATTAGTCGTTTCGTTCTTGGTTTGCTGTAGGTTGGAGTTTAGGTGCGGTTAGGCTGGAGTAGTGTCCGGGCTGCAGGCTGCAGTCATTTATTAGTAAATCTCAATTACGTATGTTGCAGTAACTCCGAAATTCAAATATTCATGTTTTCGTAAGCTTTGAGAAAGTGTTGATGTATGTATGTGTGTGTGTATGTATATATGTATGTATGTGTTGATGTATGTATGTGTGTGTGTATGTATGTGTGTATGTATGTATGTATGTGTTGATGTATGTATGTGTGTGTGTATGTATATATGTATGTATGCATGCATGCAAGCACGCACGCACGCACGCACGCACGTACGTACGTATGTTTGTATGTATATATATATATATATGTATGTATATATGTATGTATGTATGTGTATATGTATGTTTGTATGTATGTATGTATGTATGCATGCAAGCAAGCACGCACGAACGCACGCACGCACGCACGCGTGCACGCATGTACGTACGTACGCATGTATGTATGTATGTGTGTATGTATATATGTAATGTATGTATGTGTGTGTGTGTATGTGTTTATGTATGTATGCATTTTTGTATATATGTAATGTGTGTATGTACGTACGTACGTATGTATGTAATAAATCGGATCCCGTGTTTATTTCTGACTAACCTCTGAAACAGGATCCAGAAATACCGTGCTGACGTCACGTCACCGGACACTGCACACAAGGTGATACAGTTACATTGGTGGGTACAGACAAAAATAAATACTGGGACGGATGGGCACCGACAGGGAGACATTTTTATGTACCCAAATAACTCAGAAAATTTAAGCACCTGTAAAGGTGTTACTTGGTAGATACGTGTCCTGCAGCATCTGCAGTTTGTTGGCAGAGCACACGTGTCGACAGAAGTTCAGCAGTACAGGCACTGTGTAGGAACAGTCATGGCATTGTCCTGGTCTTCTTAGTGCTACTAGATTTTCAATTCGTGAACGCTAGTTTCTTATCCTGAATTATAAATAGCGTAAAACAGGCTTTTCATATAGGAAAGTAGGTTTCAAACCCTTATCGCGATAATTTATTTTATTTATTTGTTCGTATTCTTACTGCTTAGTGTAAAGTAAATGAATAAACTTAAACGGAAGTCTTTGTAGTTGTAACTATACCTTTTTGGTAACCAGTCTATAAGACCTACACATCCGTATTTAGTTTCTTTTAAAGTGACATTTTGATTCAGCCAGAGTTTATGAAGCCTTAGATGGCTAAATACAAATGCACAAGTGTCTCAAATGAACAATTTGATCCTTATAATTTCATTCTGACCAAAGCACCAAAAATCATTTTCTTTTAACTATCTGGGAAGACGTTACGGTAGGTGTGTCACCGGAATGGATGCTTCGATTTTCACTACATTCGTTAGTTTCAAATATTTTTCTTTCCGATGAAAACCTTAATGGAGTTATGGCCGAATTACGTTTAGAAGTATGTGTAAATCTTTACATAAACATTTAATTATTTTTGTTCGTTATTAATCAGTATTTGAATAACAATATATTTCAGTAAAGTTAAACAATATTAACAATATTAAATGCCATGAAAATTCTTTTATAGATCGTTTATTTTCTACATAAGGACAAAACAACGGAAAAAAAACATAGTGGAACCAAACAGGAACTTTTTACAACTTTCCTTATGAACGTTTAAAAGATGGGATATATAAGCTTTTGTTACCACGCGTATTGGGCGACGCGTATTCTGGAACGTACTTTGGAACACATAATACATTCTGGCCACTCACAGGTAGCTACCGCTTCCTGCCCTCTTGTCGGAAGACACTGAGTGACGGTGAATAATCCATACCGAGCATAGGAAGCTGGCAGGATCAAGCACAATGAATCAAATTTCGCGATAAAGGAATACTTGAAACTAATGAGGCATTCATTTCCAACGAATAGGTCTTCATTCATCCTTATTTCTTTAGCAAACATTTGAGTCCGCAGGAAATCTGATGAAAAGATTTTTTTGTTGTTTTGCCATTGTTCTTTTAAATTTAACAATAAACTTGCTCAGAATTAATGTGAGTTATATTTTTACTCTCTTCAGAAAGTACTAAATATTATGTGCCCATTCATAAAATTAGAGTCGTCGGTACCTATTCATAAAACACCAAAACACAGATTGCTTCTTTATTGGGCAGAATATAAATGTTTCAATTACAGAAATATCATTCCAAGTAGTACGCCCTTTAGCGTGCAATGCTGTAACCCATTTTACCTTTTCACTGACGCTGAATGACTGCGAATTTATTCTAAACTCGGAGTAGAAGTGACAATTTCAAAAATTTGTCTTAGGTAAATGAATTAAATAACACCGTTTGACTAGAAGAGATCGATTATTTTCTGCGATTCTATGTAAAAGGTAAAGCAGTCCCGTTAAAGGCTGGAGTGGCCCAAAAGGTTCCAGGAAGTTAAGGTTCCCAGATTTCATGACAACGGCACAGGATGGTGGTAAGGTTGTCAGCCTTAGGCACCGGCCGTCTTTACCCACAGGAAATACTCCTGGTACTCATTTCTGTTAGCGGCTGAGTCGACCCCAGGACTATAGTGCGATCGGAAGCATTTTATGTCAACGAAAAATCCACTGACACTAGCTGGGATCGAGCCAGCGACCTTCCGATTTGTAGCGCAGCAACTTAACCACTGTGCTACCGAGGTCCCCGCGATTCTATATAGCTAGTAATAAAATAAACGAACTTAGGTCTTCATATAAATTTCCCAACATTTTTACCGAATTTTAACCACATACTGATTTCCTCGACAGATTTTTATGAAAATCGCGAATGTCAAATGTCACACAATTCCGTCCAGTGGAAGTCGACACGAGAGATGCATGCAGACGGATTGAAGGAAAGATGGACGGACGGATAGACGGACGGACAAAACTTAACAAAGCTATCAGGCGCTTTTCGCGACAATGACACCCGCTCAAAAGATACGTTGAATCAGTGAAGCGGTTGATTCTAATGTTTATTTTGCGGAATAAGAAGCGGAACAGGGTGTTCAGAAAGATACAGCATCTAAGACGGAGTAAGTACGAGGATGTTGCAAAAAACTGCACAGCGAGGAGCTGTATCTGTATTCCTCATCAGGTGCTTTTAGGGCTAACAAATATAAGAAGATACAGTGGGAGGAAGCATGTGGCACCAATATGAGAGAAGTGAATTGCCAGATTTTGGTGTGGAAATTTCAAGGACAGAGACCACGTGGAAGGTCTAGGCGTAGATCTGAGGATAATAATAAAGTGAATCAAAGAAAATGTAGTGGGAGTTAGTGGACTGGATTTATACTTAATAATCCGTTTGGTTCCATAATATGTGGTCATTTTTCCACCAATTGAAGGCATGTTAATTTAATTATTTAGTAAGTTAATAGTTTGAGAAGTTGATTGAATACGTATTCCTAACGCGTGCTTTTTTGTGTAGTGATTGAAAAGACTTTTTAAAAAATATTCAGCCCTTTTAAGATACAGCCTGAAGATGGCTTCATGAAACCCGAAACATTGTAGCTGCTATGTTATTTTAATTAATTGTATTTCATATAATGCAGTTATGTTAGAAAATAAATTTATATATTTAATAATGAATGAAGAGATTTCCATCTGTGACGCTTTCACACGGTTATCAAATCTAAAGCAATTCATGTACAAACATGGACTGCCCCTAAATGTTCCAGGAAGTTGCGTTTCCCAGATTTCAAGACAATCGGGGTATGAAGTTATTAAGATTGTCAGTCCCAGGTACCGACCGCCTTTACCCCCAAGAAATATTTCTGGTACTCTTTTATGTTAGAGACAGAGTCGTCCCCAGGACCATGGTGCGGCCGGAAAGATTATGTAACCAAAAATTCCAATTACGTCGGGAATCGAACCAGCGAAATTCCGGCTTGGAGCGCAGTGCTTCAACCAACTGCCCCACGATTGTCATGATTCAAATGTAATTATTTCTTATTAATTCATCATTACTACCTTTGAACTTTTATACCTCAAACAGATGTCTGACCGTAGTGCCAAACTAACCTTCTGCTTAATGCATACCAAGAGATATTTTGTAAGGGTAGAACGACAGAAGCCAGACACTGAGCACTCCGATTCAGTGCTGAAATTAAGGATGGCTTCATGATGTGGTACCTAAGCACGAAATGTGATGTGTTGGATATGCTGCAGGGATATAATTTGTGTGACACTACACTCTAATCATTCTTTCTTTTCCCTTAGATTACTGCGAAATTTACGGAAAAAATATATTTCAACAACGCAGATTTATAACAAGATGTGAAATGTACTTCATACGCACCGTGTGGCCTTTATGATGTAGTGTATTATTCTGGTCTAGTGTCTGGCGCTCAGGAGCCTGAGATTTGCCCATGATAGCGTCGAAACATTTTAATGGAGACAAAAATAGCGTACAGTACGAGACAATGGATCTGCTCTGCTAGGCGCAACATTTCCGACGCATTTACTGTGCAGTTTTGTTTTAGGTTTAAACTCGTGAATGTTGTCCAAAATATACGCCGAGTGTTTTAACACACATCGTAATAATTCTTCGTGTCTTAGCAACAGATCTGTAATCAGTCGTCATCGAAATATTTTAAACGAGGAGATTTACAAATCGACGTTTCGTTAGAAGTTGATACTCGACGTTTGCAGTCGATAACTGTCGATGTTCAATGCGACTGGTAAAGGCATAGTGAATTTACAGCCAGGATAAATTCTACACTCACCCAGTTGTTGATGCCACGTGTACAACGTGTTACACATGTAACGTGTGCCCACCAGGTCAATGAAATATACGTGTAGAAGGCTGTGGCCACGGTGCAGCTCTACGTCCTCACTGCAAAATTAAAGTATTCTTATTTTGATGTAATTCATCCCCTTCTTCTGTGACACATTAGTAGTAATTTAGCCGGTCCCAGTGGCCGCGCGGTCTAAGGCGTAGGTCTGCATCAGCTCGCCTGCTGATATCGTGGGTTCGAATCCCACCGGGGGCATGGATGTTTGGTCTGTTGTGAGTGTTAGGTGTTGTCAGTTAGAGGTCTCTGCGACGAACTGATCATTCGTCCAGAGGAGTCCTACCGATTGTGATGCGTCGCCGTGTGTGATCTAGAAAAAACCTCATGAATGATAAGGAGTCAGAATAAAGCAGGCTGAACCGTTGGGCGACGCCTGCAGCAAATAGACAACGTAGCAGTTTAGGAGAGAATAAAATACCTAGTTAGTCTCTAAAGACTAGGTGGTATCGTGAAAAAAAAATTAGTAGTAATTTAGGTATTACACTCAAACACACCAAATTTATTAGATCTAACATAATCAAATACTCTTCATTTATGTGTATTAGTAAAAGACTTTTGCATAAAATTCACAAAGAGAAGGCGTAATGTGGAAGTCATGTTTACACGTCTCTTTGTCCGCGGGTTTTATTTTGAAAAGTACTGAACCGAATGAAACTGGGTTTATACCAAATGGATTGGGCAATTTTGGTTCCGGGTGGAAATGGTATGAAGCATTGTGCTGTGGTGAGCTTGGCGTTAGGATGTTAGTAGATCATGTGCATTGATGGGATTTGTCATGAAGCTGTACCAGATCGTTACCAATAATGGCATGTGGTGCGAAGTATTTTAATAGACCCAGTGCCGCGATAAAATTTGGCTTGCAGTTGAGTAAGAGATCGTGTCCAATTATGGAATTTGGTGGAAAGGAGTGAGAACCAGATCGTGTCCAATGGTGGAAGATTGTGTGGAATTCTGTGGTACATTGTGCCCAGTTACGGAAATTGGTAATAGAAGCTTTTCAGCCATAAAAAAGTTTTTCTCTTCGCTAGCATGGTATCAAGTCTGCAGTAATTGAGTCCAAATGGTACGGCGGGCTGAGGCCCCACAGCATGTGGAGTTTGGCGGGAGTTAAAAATTAGCCTTAAAATTCAACAAGTTACCTGATGCTACAGGGATACTTTGGTACGTCAGGGATACTTCGGTACGTCCTATGCAACGGAAAATGGGCTTGGGATTTTGAAATTGCAATAAATGTCAGGAGTCTGCACAAGGCAATTTCACTGAAATTCTAGTTAAGAACGACACAAAGAAGTAAAAAGTTGCATTAAAAAAAAAAGGAATTAGTAAATTCAGGTAATTCTTGTTATCATTTGTTCCTGGCCATTTATTTCCCCATTTTCTGTCCAAAACATGATGGATAAGGTAAACATAATTATAGTTTTTCGTGTTCTTTCGTATGGATGTGAAATGTGTCTCACGTCAAGGGTAGAACAGAGATGGAGGTTTTTCAAGAAGTGGGTACTGAGGAAAATCGTTGGGCCTAAAAGTGAGGAAATAAGAGGAATGTGAAAAAAACTGTCTCTTGAGAAGCTTTATGATTTGTCTTCCTCTCCATGTTTATTTGAATTATCAAATAAATTGGGATGAGATAGGCGGGGCATGTAGCGCGTGTGGTCGAAAAGAGAAATGCCTACAGATTTTTGTGTGAATAGGTAACAGAACGCCAAGGCTTCGAATACCTAGCTGTAGATTGTCTATTAATTCTAAATTAATGTTTTTTACGTATGTAATAGTTTGCCGATTCCAGTGGCTGCGCAATCTAAGGCGTAGACCTGCGGCCGCTCGCTTGTTGGGATTGTGAGTTCGAATTCCGCCGGAGGCATGGAAGTCTGTCTGTTGTTAGTATTGCGTGTTGTCTCGTACAGGTCTTTGTGTCGGTCTGATCACTCCTCGATAGGAGTCTTACCGAGTGTGGTGTATCTGAGTGTGAATCTGAAGGTTGCGCCGGGGGGGATACCTATATATATATATATATAAACACACATATATAAGAGGTTATATGGAAGAGTGTAATTTGCGCTTTGCAATACTCGTTTGAGTATGAGCTTAAGAAGAGCTGGTGAATTATAGTTTCAGGATTAGCTGAAGGTTACGTGTTTTTATTTCCAAAAAATACATTAGTTCAATGTCGGATGTTCTGTCTTTTTGAAATACTTATTTAGCGAAAAACACTTCTGTGTATTGTCGCAAAATTGTAGCCCTAAACTCAGCGCGAAAATCGGCAGCAGCGACCAAGTAGGCCGTCGTTGGCGAAGGGACGAAAGATGTGAAAGAATTGAAAATCCGTGCTGAAGAAACACCCCAACACCACAAACATTTATCGGGGTAGTAAATTCAAGTCTTCTGGGACGTTCCTTTGTGTCATCGGGCAAGAATTCTGATATTTAGAAGGTTCGTAAGCGCTCGCGAGATAGGCTATAATAACCTTGTGCAGCAAATAGATATGCCCTGTCTTCACTATCGCCCACATTTCGTGGCCAGGTTTACTTTGAGGATGAAGGCAGAGCTATTATCTGAAACGCCAGAAACTGTTGACCCAAGATGCAGATAACATCAGGGCAAGTTCTACTTTTATATGTACCTGTAATAATATTAAATGGAATCTTAAAGAAACAAAGAGTTATGTTAACGACATTCATCATTCATCTAAGCTGTAGTAGCGGACCCTTTTAAATAAGATAACGAATCTACGGAGTTACATACATGGTGGGGAATATTGTGACTAGCTGAACGGCACTTCGCTTTGCGATCGGCGCACTGCATCATGGAGTTAATAGAGCTATAGGCCTGATTGAAAATTTGTAACCATTGAATTGGCTGCTACATTGTCCGTATCGCAGGGAGATATAGACGGCCGAAAACTGATGACATAGTAAAGGTAAATCAGTCCCATTACAGGCCCGAGGTGCCCAGAGGGTTCCGGGAAGTTAAGGTTCCCAGATTACATGACAATGGCCCAGAATGGTGGTAAGATTGTCAGCCATAAGCACCGGCCGATTTACCCCCAGGAAATACTCCTGGTACTCATTTCTGTTAGAGGCTGAGTCGTCCCCAGGGCCATAGTGCGATCGGAAAGATTATGTCTAAGTAAATTCCAGTGACACAATCTGGAATCGAACTATCGACCTTCGGATTTATATTGCAAACACCTTAACCACTGCGCTACCGCAGTCCCCATTGATGGCTAGAGCTCCAGTATTTAACCAGAGTAGCACTGCATTAGCGTAGTGTTTACTGAGCCTATTTAAGAGATATGATGGCACAACAAGTACTTCCGCGCTGCAGATGGAGCCAGCCATAGCCCTCTCGTAGCGCGGAATACAAGCAACGTGGCAAACCCCTATCTACGATTATCAAGGTGTCCGGTCTCAGTTCCTGCACCTAGTAAAATGTAACTTCATTTCTAACATCAGGGCTGCCACATTAACCAGCCAAAATTTTCAGTTAAATATTGCGTAGTAAGCAGGTTGATACTTATATGGAGGCCTAGAATTTTTACAGTTTTCTCTACCCCTTTCGGGCAAAACCGAACCCCCAGCACATTTATTCCCAAACCACCATTTACAACTACCTTCCCATTAGGTGGTATTTAAATTGTGCAGTTGAGGAAGCGTCGTTAGTTAAACATCCCTTCAAATTATACTATGCAGTTAATAATAGGTAGGGTAATTAAGTCAATAATACAATGTATATCTAATTGATGTTTTATTAGAAAACTACAAAAACTACATGTTTCGACCAACATTGGCCATCATCAGATTTTCATCCGAAAGCTTTGTATGCTGTAAGAGTGTTTATATAAAGTATGCAGCCGTGTATCGATGTTGAGATCTCATCATCGAGGATTTTGAGTTAAACATGGCTTAAAGCCTGAGTGTGGAGCTTAGTAACTAGTCCGTGGGGAGAGAGCCAGTTGGGGGGAGGGGGGATCGCGTTGTAGGTTAGTGTCCAGTTTGTTCTCGTTGTAGATGCCACTGCGGGTTACTTATGCATAATTCCTCTCGTTCGTAGGTATCTGTCGTAGATGGGGCTTTTGCTTCTTGGGTTCTTAGTGTGTAGGCTTGGTGTAATGGTAGTTTCTGTGGGAGAAGAAAAAATGAGTGTGCGTGAGTGCGGGTTGGTAACTCAGTGCAATGAGTTTCTCTCTCGTGACTAGGGGGTAAATAAATAAATGGTACTTACTGTGTGTTGTACTCTTGTATCCCTTTTGGTATTCCTAATGTGTCCGGTTGCTCCTTACTGTTCGTGTGTGCGTGTGATTTCTTCGTCTTGGGGTGTGCTCGGCTTCCATCGTGTTACGTGTTATTCTAGTGTCCATGTGGGATTAGAGCACTGAGTATAGTAGTCTAATGGACGAATTTTATGTTGCGTTCGGTTCACCAGGCACTGTGTTTATTCACTGTTAATTCCCGTTCACCGTTTCTCTACATAGCCTATCGTATACCATGTATATTATCCGTGTAAGAGCTGAGTATTATGTATAGTAATCTGGCAGGAATATATTTGTGTTATGTTCAGTTCACTGTTACGCCTCTGCTGGCGACTCTTCGCTGACTATCGCATTTAGTATTATCGTGTATGTTTCACTCTGGTGTTTATACACGAGTAGATTATGCGGAACACGTAGGGCACTTGTGTGTGGTTGTCTTCATAATTCTCTGTTTTGTGTGATTGCGTCACTGTTGGTAATTGTTCACTGTACACGGTGCAGTGCGATTCGCGTGGTATTTTTAAGTGGCCGCTTTGTATGTACTGTCGTTTTTCAGTTGTGCTCCTCGTGTGGGATGCAGGGCTTGAGTTGGGGTGATGGGTTTAGTGTGACTGCTTTGAAGGGTCGGGGGGTGGGGTTTATGGCTGGTTAGGTGTTAGCAAGGGCTCGAAGATCCTATTAGGGGATATAGTATGTTCGTCATTTAGATGGTTGTCTTTAGTAAATTCAGCATAAATATAGTATCGCTCGATAATATTGAGGTG